>Ga0208455_1000255_pt1 | contig 29918 bp, 22 predicted proteins | sample June2015DPH_4_50_FD_184690 | JGI IMG/M metagenome (GOLD analysis project Ga0208455, IMG submission 184690) | Peatland microbial communities from SPRUCE experiment site at the Marcell Experimental Forest, Minnesota, USA - June2015DPH_4_40... | ecosystem: Environmental > Terrestrial > Soil >... | reverse complement strand
GCCTGATCATGGCCGGGATAAGCCACGTCTTCACAATCAGCCGTGTCGCCGAAATGCTCGGCGAGGACGAGGACTTGTTGCAGGAAATCAGTATCGAGATGGATCCGGAAGACGGCCGCCTCACCGTCCTCGGTCCCGGTGAAGAGACAATAACGGCCTTCACGGACTACGGCGTCGATAATCTCACCGAACTCGTCAAGATCGTCAAAGCCGATCCCCACCTGCTCCGGCGCTATACGCCAAGCAAGTGACATCAACGCGGTCCTCACCGGAGGCTGACGATAAATGCCGATGTCATCAGGGATCAATGCCGCCATCATGGGCAACCAGGTCCAATGATGATCTTTTGCGTTCCCTATGTTTCAGCTCCAGACAATGACTGGCGCAATGATGGATTGATCAACAGTTTTGTTTGCACACCGGGCGTCTTCGCTGATGCTCTTCGCTGTTTCGAGACCCGTATGGGACAGGTGAGCCTATGCCATTCTGCGGCCGTAGCCGCGTTCAATCAAAAACAAGCCGTCACTTTTCATGTTATTAGCGACAGAAGATCAGAGTGTTTAGGCTTGCCGATCCCCCGAGACGCCGTTGCGGTTATCATCCCGCATCGGGGCGAACTTCAAAGGCTGGAATCGTGCCTGAGAATTTCGACGTCGGCGCTCCATGCGTGTCAGTTTTTTGTGGGGTTCGATGAAATGGTGACTGCTTCTCACATGAGAATGATCGACGCCTTTCCTAATGTCACATTCTTCTCTGCATGGCCAGAACGCGTTGGACCCTATGTTATCCGGCAGTTTCTAGCCGAATACAGTGAAGCTGATTTTGTCTTGTTTCAAGACTCCGATGATGCTTTATGCGGGACCAGGCTCGTCGTTCAGCACGACTTGGCCGTTTCGAGCGGAGCCGATATGGTTGGATGCCATGAACTTCGCGTTGATGAGATCGAAGGGACCGTTCAGGCAATCAGGTACCCGGTTGATGTCAATGCTGCGCTCAACCGTGGACCTGGATATGCGCAGCTGCATCCCGCTACTCTCGTTAGAAGAAGGGCACTGCTTCAAGCTGGAGGATTTTCAACCCGACGTCGATTTTCATCCGATACCGAATTTCTATACCGCGCGCATTTCTGTAGTCGGATGGCGAACTGTGACGCCTTTCTTTATGTGAGGTTCCGCCGCGAAGGATCTTTGACGACATTGCCAAAGACCGCTTTGGGCTCGCGATTCCGGCAACGTATCGAAGGCATTTTGCGGAAAGACTTCGTTGCCGTAGCCACCGGACAAAAGTTGATCTCCGACTCAGGCATTCGGGTACGGCACTTACATGGGAGAGCATATCAATTTAAGGAATTGAGAACGAGTAAGACGCATGTTTATTGGCCGCGCGACGACAACCCTCTGATACGAACTCGCGTGGAGTAGGGTCTAATTTTCAATGCACGATCATCTTCGGAATAGCAAATAGCGGCAACAATCAAACGCTGCGGATGGGATTTGGGAGCGGAGGCCGATCGAGGCTGGGCAGCATCCATCGTGGAGCACAGGGATGTCGCGCCTGTGCCACCGGTCCAAGCTCAAATTGCAATGCTTTCGCCGCTGCCGAGACAGCGGTTCGAGAAGATTGTTACCTATCATACCGCGCGAGCATTCCGCGACGAATGGGCTCGGTAGGAACGAAATCTTCGCCGCACCTCGAGGAATTATCGATGACGTCGCAATCGCGGTTTGCCTAGGCCGTGTGGACGGATTTAGCCAAGTATAGGGTAGAGGGATTCACAAATCACTTTTTCTGTGACTCATGGGCAGTCGGTTTTTGGAGGACCGACCATGCTCACCACCATGACGGAAGAAGATTGGGCGATTGTTTTGAAGGTATTCGAGGCATCGCGCTCACGCCGCGGCGATAAGGGGCGGAACGATCGGAAGTTTCTCGAAGCGCTGCAGTATTTCGTGGTTCACAACATCACTTGGCGGGCTCTCCCGGAAAAGTTTGGGCATTGGAACAGCGTCTGGAAGCGGTTCTGGCGCTTGAGCCGGTCCGGAACTTTCGAAGCTTTCTTCGATGCGCTGGCGGCAATGAGCGAGACGGCGCATCTGGTACAGATATTCGATTCCACCGTGGTGCGCGCCCATGTCTCGGCGGCGGGCGCAAAAGGGGGCAGCATGATCAGGCGCTCGGCCGCTCGCGTGGCGGCTTCTCTACCAAGATTCACTTGAAGACCGATTTCGGTGGGTTGCCAATTGCCTTTCATCTCACCGGTGGTGAGGCCAGCGACAGCCGCAACTTCGAGACGCTTCTCGACATCGGCCCCGATATTAATCCGCGCGCCGCGCTCGGCGATAAGGGCTACGATTCCAAATCAAACCGCGAGGCCGCACGCCAACGCGGAATATGCCCGGCAATCCCGTATCGATCCAACACCAAAGACATGCCCGCCTTCTTTCCAAAAGCACTGTACAAGGCGCGGGCACGCATCGAACAAGCGGTCGGCAAGCTCAAGCGCTTCAAGCGTATCGCGCTTCGATGCGAGAAGACGGCGCAGAATTACGGCTCGTTCGTCGCGCTTGCTCTCGGCTTTATCTTGATCAAATCCGTCCACACGGCCTAATATAGGACCTTCATGACTTACGCTCGTGTTTGGCCCATGTGCTTGCCTTGCCTCACGCAGGATCTTAGATAGGACTTGAAGAAGACCGGTCTCGATTGTGGTCGCGTGACGCGAGCGTCACAATGAGCTGAGCCGCTGCAGCGCGAAAACCCTTATGGGCAGTTGGAAAGCCGTTTCAGATCAAAGCAAGTTGAGACTTTTTCGGCGCCCGAAACTGATTTTATGACGCGAAAGTTGCCACTCACAGTGGTCGCAGGTTTGGGCCCCTTGCCGCATCGCAGCGATATGCCCGGTTTCGGAAGCGGTCATGCAGGTTTCAATAACCGAAAAGTCGCATGGCTTCCGCAGCATTATCTCGCAAACCGCGACAATCGGTTCAGGCAGGTCCGCCCGATACCCGCCAATGAACAAGTCCGAGATCGGCTAATAAAGCTTGTTATGATTGGGATTGGTTCGGTAACGCGGATGACGGCGCTCAGGATCAAGCATGCGGTGGATCGCGGTTTTCGGGTGATATGGACTCCATTCGCGACCTTGGCTTACCATTCAGTCGGCAACTCGTGGTGACCATAAGAATATGTTGAATCGGGATCGCTTCGATTACGAAAAGGAAAACATGCGTCGGCGATACAACACCGGTGGTTTCGAAGACCGTGCCTTCAGCCCATGGTACACCCGGGAATGGGGGGTGCCATTGCCGGCGCTGCTCGATCATTTGCCGAAGGCGCGGTGACAGGGCCGTCCGAACGTGCCCTCCACAATCCAAAAACAATCGCTCCCGCTGCGTATGGCCGACTATGCGCAGTAAGCAAAGAACCGAGAATCTGGGTCAGCTTGAATAAACTAGGTCGGACATAGCCGCTAGGTCGATTCGGCATCTTACGATGGCCCAAAAGCGCCCCCTAAATTGCCAAGTATGAGTTTTCACTGTAACCCGCGGATCGCGCCGCCAAGCGCCAAGCGGCGAGGAAAATCCAAAACAACTCGCGAATCCAGATGGTTATAGGAAAAGTGAAAGTTTGTGATGCGCATCACCTCCCGCGCGCAGAACAAGCGTCATTTTTGCATCTCTACGCTCGATTATCATGCGCTCAAGAGCAGCTGATGAAGGAGTGCTTCCAAACGCGAGGAAAAATGACCAGATCGGACCCCAGGGCCAGGGTTTGGGTTACTGAAAAATATCCAATAAATTCAATCATATAGGATGGTGGCCCGTGACCCCTAGCTTGCCATATATTTTTTTTACAAAACGGTATGGAGTTTATAGGCAAAATCCAATCGGCCCTTACTGCTGACCTCAAACGGCGGAGTCAACGTTGGAAAAAAAGCAATCTCAAACATCGCCTGTTCTATCGATCTTCAATGCGGTCGGAGGCCTTTCCGGCTCCGTAGGGGCGACCGATAGCATCGATCTGCAACAGAACGCGATTCTTGGCGCGTTCCTGCTATCGTCAACGCTGTCCGTAACTGCTGCAAACGAGATTTATGCGATCTCAGGCACGAGCGACTCGGTTGCCGTCAGTCCGCTACCAGCCTTGTCTGCCGATGCCGTTCTGATTTCCGGCGAGCCCAGTTTCCAAGCTGCGGCTATCACCGACCCTAGCAACGTCTCTACTGGCGCCCCTCTCGCACTAATCGAGCACGCTTTCGATGAAAGTGGCCTTAGTGTCAGCGATGCCGGCATCAAGGTTGGCGTGCTGCCCGACGGCATTAGCAATCTCGGCGGTGCGTCTCAGGCTGTGGCGGATGGAGCTCTGCTGCCGATCTCTGACATACAGGTGCTGAACGAACTCTCTTCGGGTGGCACCGATGAGGCGCAGATCGTACATAATGTCGCCCCCGGCGGCGGCTTGGCCTTCTATACCGCCGGCAATGGCGAACAATACTTCGCCAAGGGCATCCTCGCCGCGAATGCCGCAAGTGCGCAAGATGCGGTGTCCGATGCGATAGGCATGCCCCCGGCATCGATCACAGGGTTCTCTGTGCCGATTGATCACACGATCACGACCGCTGGTATGACGTCTGTGGTTCTGCCGGGCAACCTGGCGCCTGGGAGCGCGATCGCCATTCCTCCGAGTTATTCTTGGCAGGGCTTTGCGGTGTCGGCGTTGCAAAGTAGCGCTTCCCAAGGCAGCACTGCCGGGTCCGTCGTCGCTGAGACGTCCGGGGGCATTACGATTGATCTTTTATTCGACGCGGCAGCTATGGCGGCTCCCGCAAGTTTCCGAGCGGGCATAGAGCAGGCCGCAACAATATTGGCAGCGGCAATTTCTGATAAGATTACCGTCAATATAAATATTGATTATAGCGGAACCGGCGGTGGCGCCTCCGCGGGCCCTGATGGCGGCTTGTACGAAAGCTATTCCTCAATCAGCGCCGACCTAATCAACGGTGCGACGCCCGGCGATACGACTTTTAATGCGTTGCCGAGCGGGTCATCAATTCAGGGGCAATCACTAGTCGCAGTCTGGAATGCACAGTTAAAGCTTTTCGGACTGTTGGCGCCTAACTCCACCACCACCGATGATGGTAGCGCTACCTTCGCGACCGACATCCAGTCGAACTTGCTGGTCGGCGTAGCACTTCATGAGTTAACCCATGCGATGGGTCGCGTTCCATACGGCACCGAACCCGACATTTTTGACTTTTTTCGCTTTACGAGCGTCGGCAACTACCTATTTTCGAGCAGCATCCCCGCACCGGCCGCGTATTTTTCAGTAAACGGCGGCAATACGAATTTGGCCTACTACGGCCTGGATTCCGATCCTAGCGACTTTCTTAATGTGGCACCCAACCTCAACGATCCATTCGATGAATATTACTCAGGCAATACAAGTCAAACGCTCACGCTGCTCGACTTAGAACAATTGGATGCGTTGGGATTTCATTTAACACCATTGACTGTATCCGTGGCGACGTTCAGCGCGAATCAATCAATACTGAACATTATGGGCGGGTTTGCGATTTCGGACACGGCCGCCAATGTTTATTCCAATCTGGCTGCCCTGACAGCGGACGCCGGCCACATCGTGTCGATCACGGCGACAGGTGGTCAGGTCACGGTCGGGAATGGATTGTTTGTCGCCGATGCAGCGGCGCTCAACGAGATTGTCGGCGGCTTCACCATCGATGGGCAGGCGCCGGTGCTGTCAGGCAATCTCAGTGGCCTCGAGGCGGACATAAGCCATATCAACTCGATCACGGGGTTGAATGGAACGATCACCGCGACTGCTGCGGAGTTCTTGCCCGACCTGACCGCGCTGAACAAGGTCGTCGGCGGCTATGACGTAGACGTCCCCAATGGCTATGAGGTAGACGTCACCATTAATGGCGCGACGAACATCAGCTCCGCATCACTAATTCTCAGCGGCACAGCCGGCCTGATCTTCGACGGCACGACGGTGCAAAATATCAGCATGACCACGCAGGAGTACAACGACTTCACCACCATCACCGACGGGAGCGGTACGACGGCAGCGAATAGCACCGTCACCTTCACCAATGGCGGAACGGTGACGACCAACAGTAGCGTAGGCAACTACATCTTGGCGGCGACGGGCGGTGATGCGATCACGATCGGGGCTTCGGGTACCGTTGAGCTTGGCTCCCATACGAGTGCTGACACTATTACGTTTGGGACGGCCACGAGTACCGCTGAGGTCACCGGCTGGAACTACGCCAATGATATTTTGCACGTGAGTGCCATCGGCACCGGTGTGGCGGCTGCTAGCCCCGTGGACTTGGTATACAATCCTTCAACTAGCGGTCTTGGAAACACTCTCAGCATGGGTCATGTGGATTTCATGACCGACTCCACTAATGCTGGAAACGAGGTTGCCTTCTACACCAATGTCGCCAACTACGGGAGCGCGGCTGGGGAGCTCAACACTGGTGCGACCGCGGCGAACGCTATCTTGATCGTTAACGACGGCACACATTCACTCAACGACGTATTCTACGTGGTTGGCAACGGAGCCCATGCGGCCACAAGTGTAGCGCTGATAGGCACATACGACATGACCAGCAATCACTATACCGCCACTTTGCTCGCTTAAAGGGCGCAGGATAAGCTCCAGCAGCCTGCGGCGGAGCAGCTGCGCGACGGCGCAGCATCAAATGCGCCAAGCTAGATAGCAAATATATCCCCTCAATAGGCTAGCCAGAAAATGTTGCGGTATTGCTGCCGTCAGGGGATCGGCGGTATTGCTCATTATGGGGAACTTGGCTGGCATGGATCGCCACCGCGCCGTCAACAGATTCTACTGTCGAGACGTCGCGCCTTCAGCCCTGGCACAGCCACGAACGAGCTGACAGCGGTCCCCCGTTGCTGCTTGATCGCCTGCTGGAGGCGCGATAATCAAGATATTTGCTTGAACAACGCGTCCTTCTGTTTAGTTGACCGTATTCGCCTTGCGAAGTACATTGCATTTGATGCAAGTGTAGATCGCCTGACTCATCCACCTGAGCTGCGAGCCGACGGTTGGCGCGTCTGGTCCGCGCGCTTTTGTATTTGTCGGGGCCGCGCGACTAAGTCAAGCCGCCCATGATTGTTGAGTGCTAGAAACCACCCCGCATTAAAGTAAGCAGTAACAGCCGGAAATCAACGAGTATCCGGATGAATTCGAAGAAAACCAAACGTCATCTAATGGGCAAATTGACCCACCTATTCCCCGCCGACTATCGGAAATCTGACGGCATCCACGTCCCAAAAGTTCCAGGCGAGCGCATTGACTACAACGAAGGCGATGCCCCGGAGGAATATCTGTCAGGGGTCGTCAAACATGCGACTGACAAATCGCTATTTTCGTCCGAGATCACGCAATCAATTCGTGATTGGAGTTCTCTTTATCACCTCTCTCCTAATCGAGCGAATCTGCTGAGGCCATTTTCATCGGCTCTGCGTGCTCGTGTCCTTGAAGTTGGCGCCGGCTGCGGGGCTCTCACACGATTTCTCGGTGAAGTTGGCGGCGACGTCGTCGCCATCGAAGGAAGTTATCGCCGCGCGCTTATCGCACGAGAGCGAACCAAGGATTTAGATAACGTCGCAATCGTCGCGGATCGAATTCAAGATTTTTCGTCGCGCGCGCTATTCGACGTTGTCGTTGCCGTGGGCGTTCTGGAATATTCCCGGCTGTACATAAAGAACGCTGTCCAGCCAGAAAAAACATTTCTGTTGCATCTTGGTCGGCTCCTCAAGCGGGATGGAGTAATCATTTTAGCCATAGAAAACAAGCTGGGACTCAAATATTTTGCCGGCGCAGCAGAGGATCACACAGGAGTTCCGTTTGCGGGAATAAACGATGATTACACAAGCGACTCGGTCGTAACTTTTGGTCAAATGGAATTGCGTGAGCTCCTCAATACAACGAGCTTTCGAGAACAGCGGTGGTATTTTCCGTGTCCCGATTACAAACTGCCAGCGACGATTTTATCGCCTAAGGTTATCTCGGAGCACCACGAATTGGCAGCAACACTTTTGGCGCAGTCCGTCGTTTTGGATCCGCAGCGCCCCAATAATCCTTCGTTCTCGCTGGAGCAGGCATGGTCAGTCATCGAGCAAAACAGACTTGTTGGGCAACTTGCGAATTCATTTCTGGTGGTGGCCGGGATGTCGCGCGCCTCCGTGGCTGAATTTGATTCTGACAAGTCGATCGCGTGGCACTACACGACTGGTCGACACCCGGCTTTTAACAAGCAAACGCAATTTGTCCAGCAAAACAAGGGAATTATTGTCCAGCGACGCCATCTGCAAGCTACCCCTGCGCCCGCAGTTCCGCTCGAATGCGTCATTAAGAGCGAGCGCTTTGTTGATGGAACGAATTGGTGGCGTAGGCTGTCGTCTATTATGAACAAGGCGAACTGGTCGGTTCGCGAAATTGCGGATTGGGGGCGCGTTTGGATAGACGCTCTGCTGCAAGTCTGTAAGATAAATGAATTCAACGGCGACACATTTCGTGAGTACGTAAGCGGTCGATTTTTTGATGCTGCGCCGTTTAACCTGATTCAGCTGACCAAGGGCGCTTGCTGCTTTGTTGATCAGGAATGGCGGTTGATGCCCGACGTGGAGTTTGGCTTTTTGGTATTTCGGGGATTGAGGGACAGCCTTATGCGCGTGACGAGTTCGGCGGCCGCGGCCCCAAACACGCCGAGCAATGTCAATGTGTTGATTTCGACTATTCTGGCCGAGCTTGGGGTCATGGTGACGAAAATTGAGCTTGATCGGTTTTCATTGATGGAACAACAAGTGCAGAGCTGGATTCAGGGCCGCGTCGCTGAAGATATTTCCGAAGACCTTATTGCTGGTTTTCGAAACTCCTCGCTGCATCAGCGGGCGCCGCTCGATCGGGCGTCTTTGATTCAAGAGCGCGCCCGTGTGGTTGCTGAGGGCGAAAGGAAGATCGCGGAACTGGGCGAGCAACTTTCAGCAATTAGTCAAAAATCTGAAGATTTAAGCCGCCAACGCGACGCACTCGCCGCGGCCCATGAAGAAGAAAAGGCAGCAGCGGCGCAGGCCAACGCGCTGGCGGCCTCGTTGGGGCAGGAAATCGAGGGCTTGCGCGGCGCTGTGCGTGACCACGAGGACGCGGCAGCTATGCTACACACGCAGCTCCGCGAGGTTCAATCCGCTTCGGATCGGCGCCAGGGCGAAGTCGAAAGGCTTTCTAGCCACTTGGTATTGGCACAATCGTCGCTACAGGATCGCGACAGCGAAATCCGCCGGCTATCGCGTGACCTCGACGCTACGAGGCTCTTTCTACGCGATAGCCAGTCGGAGGTTCAGCGCCTTGCCGGCGAACTCGACAACGCGCAGGCGGAAATGGCGCGTGCCGATAGCGAGCGTCGCAGTGTGTCCGATGCGTTCGCGGCGCGGTCGCGCGAGCTTTTTTTGGTGCGCAGCCGGATCGAGCGGCTGCAAAAGAAGATAGAGGAACTGCGCCACCGTGAGGAAGCATGGGACCGCGCAGCACGGGAGAAGGACGAAGCCGCTGCCGCCCGTATTCGCGACCTGGAGGCGCGCCTAAGCGAGGAAAGCGACACAAAGGAGCGGCTTGCCGAGGAACTTGCGCGGACGACCGAACAAATCTCCATTGTGGAAAAAAACGCCGCCGAGCGCGCCGCCGCGTGGGAGGCCGTGCGCGCCGCCACGCTGGCAGAGAGCGAGAACAAAGCGCAAGCGCAAATTCGCGCCCTGCGCGACCAACTCGTCGACGCCGAGGCAGCGCTCGCCAGAGGCAGAGCCGAGCGCAATAATACGGCTTGGAAGAGACGCGTTTGGCGGTGGGAAAAGCGCCGCCTGGCGCGCGAGCTCATGCAGAGTGGCCTGTTCGATGCCGCTTGGTATGTGCGTGAATATCCTGACGTCAAAGAAAACGGCCGCGCCCCGGTTGAACATTATCTGGAGGAAGGCTATCTGCACGGCTACCGGCCAAACCCATTTTTCGATACGAGGTGGTATCTGCAGCGTTACGAGGACGTGCGCCGCGCTGGTATCAATCCCCTTGTCCATTATCTGGAAAATGGCTATCGAGAGGGCCGCAATCCGGGGCCGGAATTTGAAACCGATTTTTATCTGCTAACCTACCCGGATGTGCGGGCGAGCGGCGTGAACCCACTCGTCCATTATCTTCGGTACGGTAAAGGTGAGGGCCGGTTGCCCAGAAAACCTTGACGGAATTCTGGCCTAGAGCCGCATATGGCAGATTGGGTGAATCTTTGTTTCGCAGGAGGACAAGTCGCAAAACCGGCACCCCACTCGACATTCTCCGCTCGACGATTCTTCTCGATCCGGTTTGGTATCGGGAAAGCCATTCAGATCTTCGAGGAAAGTCGATTGATGCGGCGAAGCACTACTTGGACTATGGTGCGCGCGAGGGCCGTAATCCGCATCTGCTGTTCGACACTAAGTGGTACTTGAGCCATACCCCGGACGCCGCCGCATCCGACGTCAATCCGCTTGTACACTATCTGCAGCGTAAGAGCTTCGCAGGTAGCCATCCGCATCCCCTGTTCGACGTCGATATGTATATATCGAACGCGTCCGGTTTTGCGTCGTCGAGGCTTGATCCCCTGACGCATTATCTGACGATCGGCTGGAAGCAGGGCATCCGGCCAAGCAAGTTGTTTGATCCACAGTGGTATCTTGAACAGTATCCTGACGTGAGGGCAGCAGGGGTAGAGCCCCTAAGCCATTACTTGCAGTGGGGTTGCCTAGAGGACCGCCAGCCAAACTCTTCAATTGACCCGAGCGCGTACCGGGAGCGCTATCGTCTAGCTAGAGATAAGAATCCGCTTCTGGACCTTGCGCTCTTTGGCGAGAAGCGGTCGACGCAAGAATTTCACTCGAACCAGGTCAGTAGCGATGCGCTCGGGGGCGACATTTCTTCGAAGACGCATAATCTAGGGCGTATCCCGCCAGAGCCAAATCAGAACGCTGTGGGTGTCGAGTCTTTGGAAGAACCTGGAATCGTCCCTCCGCTCCCTGTTGCGATAGTCGACAAACGACAGCACGCACGCGATATAGAAATCGTATCAGCGATCCGGTCGCTCCGCTCGAAAAGTATAGGGGGCAAACGCTCCTCGACGCAACACCTTCTGGGCGAAGGCGAGACAGAAATCATATCCGCGAAGCTCAAACTGGCGGTCGCCGACGATGTTTTGTCGCTCGAGTCTATCGGCGCGGCGGTGAGGGAAAGCGCCGAGGCGGGCCGGGATGGAGAACCTTTGGACGCATTGCTGGGGCTCGGCATTACCCCCTCCCGCACCGTGAATGAGGATTGCTCTCCCGTCTATCCTGTTCCAATCCTCAATCGCTACAATCAAGGACGCTTGGAAGCCGGTAGTCGATTTTTGTTGAATCCCGGCCGTGCTGGGAGGATCGATCACGGCCCGACCATCTCGATCCTCGTTCCCGTTTATAAGACGCCGATTATCTTCCTGGAGCGAGCCATCCTATCGGTTCTTTTCCAAACCTACGCGAACTGGGAACTGATTCTTGTTGATGATTTCTCGCAGCGATCCGATATCGAAGCGATTTTAAAGTACTATGCGAGAGTTGATTCACGGGTGAAAGTTCACTTCTGCGAAAGGAACGACGGAACCTCGGCAGCGACGAACGAGGCACTGAGGATCGCGAGCGGATCCTATATCGGACTTCTCGACCACGACGACATGCTCACGCGAGACGCGCTCGAAAGGGTCGCTGACCGGCTTGTGGAGAACGACGAGCTCGATCTCGTTTATACGGACGAATGCTGGATAGATCGCGACAATCTGGTTGATGGCCTATTTCACAAGCCGGACTGGAGTCCGCTGTTATTGCTCAATTTTATGTATACCGGGCATTTCTCGGTATATCGGAAGACGCTGGTGGAAAGTGTCGGCGGCTTTCGATCCAAGTTCGACTTCTCCCAGGACTACGATCTTGTTCTTCGGGTCGCCGAGCGGCAACCCAAAGTCGCGCACATCGATGAAATCCTCTATGGCTGGCGAATGGCCGCGGGATCGGCCGCCATCGGCGGCAAACCGACGGCGCGCATCAGCAACATCGCGGCGCTTCAAGATGCCGCTGACCGGCGCGGCTATGACGGTGTCGCCATCGCTCTGCCGACCGCCAATCGCGTCAAGCGCCAATTAAAGGGGCAAGCTCCACTGGTGTCGATTGTCATACCCTCGGATAGCCACTCAAATATCCGCGACAGCGTCAATTCCATCATCTCACATAGCACGTACGAAAATTACGAAATTCTGGTTGTTACGAATTCCGAGTTCATCGCCACATATGGAGGGGCTCTCGGCTCGCGGACTACGCGCCTTGTCAAATACGACGAGCCATTTAATTTCTCCGACAAGTGTAATGTCGGCGCTTCGCGCGCGAATGGAGAATACGTCGTCTTCTTCAACGACGATGTGCGGGTCATCTCTCCCGACTGGATCGAGACCCTACTCGAATATCTAACCCTTCCCGACGTTGGCGTGGTAGGCCCGAAGCTTCTCTATGAGAATGGTTCGATTCAACATGCAGGCATGGTGACGGGAGTACGCCGCCTCGTCGGCACCGCATTTCACGCCTACCCAGGCGACACGACGGCTTATTTCAATTTAGCGCAGAGCGTAAGGGAGACCTCGTTGATTTCTGCGGCGTGCTTGGCGATGCCGATGAAGGTTTTTCGCGAGATTGGAGGTTTCGACCCTCGCAATGTGCCCGTTGCCCATTCCGATGTCGATTTGTGTTTTCGTGTGCGGGAGAGTGGGCGAAGTTGCGTTTACACGCCGCACGCGCAACTCATGCACATTGGCCATTTATCCATCGGGTCGGCCGAGACGGAAGCGAGAAGGAAGGCAAAACCTTTCCGAAAGAACAAGGCCGATCTCTTCCTGCTCAAGAGATGGGGTCGGTACCTTGAGCGAGATCCCTATTTCCCGCCCAAGGTCAGGGATTTCGTTTACATCGATTCGCAAGAGCCGTTCTCATATCGAACAAGTGGTTTTGCAACATCCGCCAAAAGCGGAAGCGATTTCATCCTCTTCTCACACGATCTGAGCGGAAGCGGGGCACCCCGCGTTCTTTATGATTTAGCAAAGACGCTCATCAACGCCGGGCATTACGTGCTCGTTGTTTCCCCCGAGGACGGCGTGTTCAGCAAGCGCTTCCTGGGCATAGGCGCGGATGTCATTGTCGACGCGCTTGCACTCTCCGGTCATGCTGCCGTCGTCGACCTCGCCAAGAACTTCGATGTAGCGATCTGTAATACGATCGTTTGTTGGCCGATTCCCCCGCAACTTCAGCCCTACTTGCAAGTCTATATTTATGCGCACGAAAGCCAGCTTATTCGTCATTACGCCGAGAATGTTCCCGGCTTTCGCGAAGGCATGTCCGCCGCTACCGCCATTTGGGCGGCGGGACCGCTTGTCGTCTCCGCGATCTGCGAACAATGCGGTCTAACGGCTCAAAATATTGAAGGCTGCGTCGAAGAGTTAGACCACCTGGCGAAAGAAGACCCCTATGAAGGGGCGACTGTGATCGCGGTGGTCGGGACTTACGAGCCTCGTAAAGGTCAAGACATCGCGATCCTAGGATTCAATAAGCTGACACGTGAGCGGAGAGCTCAATCCCGACTGGTTATGGCCGGCCGCACAAACAATCCTGAATTCAGGAAGGCACTGACGGGGCTTGTCGACACCAGCTCGCACATTGATTTCTACGACGAGCTCACACACACCGACGTCGCGGCTCTAATGAGCCGCGCCAGCATCGTGCTGGTTCCGTCGCGCGACGACGCGCTGCCCCTGGTGTCAATGGAGGCTCTCGCCGGCGGAAAGGTTCTCGTCTGCAGCAAGACAACAGGAACCTCAGCTTACATTATCGATGGCGAGTCTGGTTTTGTCCTCCATGAAGGCAGTCCTGAGGATATCTGCGCCACCCTCGAACGCGTATTCAAGCAAAGGCGCGATTGGCCGCGGATCGGCGCCAATGCGCGCCGAGTATACGAAGCCAACTTCACACCGCAGCGCTTTGAGGAACGAATACTTCGCGCGCTTGGCCTGCCGCGGATAGGAGGTAACGCGAGGGGGAGTTGACGTAATCCCACTTAGCTATTCAATTGGGGGCCCACCGCCGGCATAAATCGGTTACCGAGCGAGTTTTGCCGGCTCGACTGGGAAAACGTCATGGACTTACCACTGGTACTGCTTGCCGGCGGCCTTGGGACGCGCCTTCGGGAAGAAACGGAAGTCAAACCCAAACCGATGATTGAGATCGGCGGCCGCCCTATCATGTGGCACATCATGAAGTATTATGCGGCCTTTGGCGCCCAAGAATTTGTTATATGTCTCGGATACAAAGGCGACGTCATCAAGGACTACTTCCTCAACTACGGCCTCAGGAGGGGGAGTGTCACGATCGACCTTCGGTCGCGACAGGTTGAGTTGCACAATGACGAGGTCCCGGAGGCATGGCGCGTACATCTCCTAGAGACTGGCAACGACACCATGACGGGCGGTCGGACGAAACGTGCAGCTAGCTTTCTCGGTCGTCGTCGCTTCATGCTGACGTACGGCGACGGGCTCTCGAACGTGGATATATCCGGGCTGCTCGACTTTCATATGCAGCATGGGCGAATTGCAACGATAACCGGAGTACGCCCGCCAGCGCGCTTCGGGGGATTGACGCTGTCCGATGATCTCGTTCAGCGCTTTGATGAAAAGCCGCAAGTAGGGGAAGGCTGGATCAACGGTGGATTTATGATTCTTGAACCTGAGATCACGGACTATATAGAGGGCGATTCCTCTATTCTTGAGCGTGCTCCGATGGAGCGGCTGGCCGCTGACGGTCAACTTGTCGCATACCGCCATGATGCTTTTTGGCAATGTGTGGACACGGTTCGAGATTTGAACGTCTTGCGCGAAATTTGGGAAGGTGGAAATGCGCCCTGGAAGATTTGGTAAGCTGTGCCGATCCCGGTCGAAGGCGAAATTAGCTGATAGGCCTTCTTCGCAAACGCCTGCCGCGGGCGGTGTGTCTTGGTCACGGGCCATACCGGGCTCAAAAGGAATTGGCTAACCGCTTGGTTAGAGTTTTAAGATGATACCTAGTGCTGTTGCCCGGGAAGACCTAGACTATATTCATGCGCGCGTCGGCGGCCGACACGAATGGGACGGCGCTACAGTTCTGGTGACAGGTTGTGCCGGATTTCTCGGTTACTATTTGATGCAGTATCTCGTCCGTTACGCGACGCAATTGCGCGTACGTAAAGTCATCGGGCTAGACAACTTTCTTTTCGGCCAACCGCTGTGGCTAAGGACCTTGGCGGAAGCCTATCCGAGCGAGCTTGAACTCGTGAAATTCGATATTTCCGGCGACCGCATCGGTGATGTTGAGGGTGCAGGCCGCGCCAAATACGTAATTCACGGCGCATCCGTCGCATCCCCGACGTTCTATCGCCAGTACCCGTTGGAAACGATCGACGCCAACGTTTGGGGTTTGCGCAATCTGCTCGATTTCTACCGCGAGTCTTCCACGCTTCAAGGCTTACTTTTTTTCTCGTCAAGCGAAATTTACGGAGAACCTGATCCTGCCTCGATTCCTACAGCCGAGGACTATCGTGGCCATGTAGCTTGTGTGGGACCGCGTGCTTGCTACGATGAATCGAAACGTTTCGGCGAGACGCTGTGCTACGTCTTTGCGCGACAATACGGCGTTCCGATTACGATCGCTCGGCCGTTTAATAATTTTGGTCCCGGAATGCGCGTCGAAGATCGTCGGCTACCCGCCGATTTCGCTCGCTGTGTACTCGAGTCGCGTGACATCGTCATCCTATCCGATGGCACCCCGACGCGCACCTTCTGCTATGTTGCGGATGCGGTGATCGGCTATCTGCTCTGTCTCCTCTACCGGAAATTCGACACGTTCAATATCGGCACCGAGCACCCGGAGATCATGGTGCGCGATTTTGCCGAGCTCTATCGCAAAGCCGCCGCCGAAATCTTCGGTTACCGCGGTCGCGTCGAATATCAAAAGAGCTCTGATGCGGACTATCTCAGGGACAATCCCAATCGCCGCTGTCCCGTGATCAAAAAGGCGCAGGACAAACTAGGCTATAATCCACAGATCGAAGTCGGAGACGGTGTTCGTCGGTACTTGAAACACCTTCGAAGCGGGGAGGCACGCACGCAATGAGGGTCTGCATAGTCGGCACCGGATATGTCGGGCTTGTAACCGGCGTCTGCTTAGCCACCAAAGGACATGACGTGACATGCGTCGACCACGATCCTGCGATCGTCGTTAGTCTTAACGAAGGGCGTCCTCATATTTTTGAAGAAGGTCTGCCTGAATTATTGACTTTGGCGCGGGCTACCGGTCGCTTCACGGCAACCGCCGATCTGGAATCGGGCCTAGACGGCGCAAAGATCGCAATGATCGCAGTGGGGACGCCCTTTGTCAACGGCGTCGTGGATCTCAGCTACGTGCGCGGTGCGGCGCGGGACATTGGGGCTTATATCGGAAAGACCGACCGGCACATCTGCGTTGTTATGAAGAGTACGGTGTTGCCGTGCACAACCGATACGGTGGTTCGCGAGGAGATCGAGGTCGCGTCCGGGAAACGCTTCCCGGCATTCGGGCTCGGCATGAACCCGGAATTCCTGCGCGAAGGCAATGCGATCGTCGACTTCATGGGGCCGGATCGCATTGTTCTTGGTTATGAAGATAGCGCGACGCTCGATTGCCTTGAAGCATTGTACGCGCCCTGGGCGGTAGACAAGATTCGCATGCGGACGCGCTCGGCTGAGCTGCTGAAATATTCCAACAATGCCCTGTTGGCGTGTCAGATTTCTGCGATCAACGAAATCGCCAATTTGGCCGCTGCCATCGGCGGCATCGACATTATGGACGTGGTCAAGGGTCTCCATCTCGACAAGCGGTGGAATCCGATTTTGCCAAATGGCAAACGCGCGGAGCCAGAGATACTGACCTACCTGATTCCCGGTTGCGGTTTTGGCGGAAGCTGTTTTCCGAAGGACGTGCAGGCGCTCCGCGCTCAAGGGGAGCAATTGGGCCTCCCGATGCGCTTGTTGAACGCCGTGCTCGAGATCAACGACGCTCAACCCGAGCAGGTCGTGGCGATACTTCACGAGGAGCTTCACGGGCTCGGTGGACGCAATATCCTGGTCCTAGGACTGGCGTTCAAGCCAGGAACCGACGACGTACGGGAGTCGGCATCTCTCAAGATTGTCAAGCGGCTCCTATCTCACGGGTGCAAGGTCAGCGTCCACGATCCGGTCGCAGCGCATAACTTTCATCGGGCCCTGGGACCCGTGGCCGATGCCGTAACCTTCCTCGATGACTGGAAGTCCCACATCGACCAGGCAGAGGTCGTCATTCTCGCGACCAAGTGGCCTGAATATCAACAGATCGCGAAGTCGAACCTATCCGGGAAGACACTTTTCGACGGGCGCCGAACGCTGACACCGAACGCGGTAGGAGGTGCCAAATATCTTGCCATCGGTCGCCGCGCCGTATAACGCTACCCTCCCAGTCTCCTTCTAGGGAAACCATTCTGATCTGCTAGCTTACTCCTCGACAATCAAATGGGCGCGCAAGGTTGAAATTCGCCCGATGGCGTGCCGACCGCAAAGGCTGCCCCCGAAGGTGCCGGCGACATTTGGACGTGGGTTGGACTCGATGCCCAAAGCAAGCTCGCCGTGTCATGCTATGTTGGCGGAGGCGATAGCGAGGCGGCGATGATTTTCATGGATGATCTTGCGAAGCGGCTCGCCAATCGTGTGCAGTTAACGAGCGACGGCCATAAGGCTTACCTTGAAGCGGTTGAGGGTGCATTCGGCTCAAATATCGACTATGCGATGCTGGTCAAAGTGTACGGGCCAGCGCCGGAAGGCGAGCGTGGCTACAGCCCAACCGAGTGCATCGGGGCGGTTAAGCATCGTGTCGAAGGCAATCCGGATCCCAAGCATGTGAGCACGTCATTTTCGGAGCGCCAAAATCTTTCGATGCGAATGGGCAATTGTCGCATGACGAGGCTCACGAATGCTTTTTCAAAAAAGGCCGCGAACCACGCTCACATGATGGCGATTTATTTCATGCACTACAATTTCGTGCGGATCCATCAAACTTTGAAGGTTACGCCCGCGATGGCGGCTTGGGTCACTGTAAAGCTTTGGGAGATGGCTGACTTAATCAAAGTATTTGGAAAATTGGGAATCAACAAACATGGGAGAATAAGCTTCGCAACCGTGTACACGCACAGCTTGCGCTTCCAGTCGCGAAGTCAGCGAGAATTTTATGGACGACGCCGAAACAAAGAATGATCTTGCCTGTCGTGTTGCTGTGCTTCATGCCGAGCGACGCGAATTGATCCATAAGCTGGTATGGGTCGTTAGGTCGACGGTTTCTCAAATTTTCCTCAAGGGGACTGGCATTGAAGTTGGCGCCGGCGATACTCCCTTCCCGCTACCGGAAGGCGTGAGTTGCTATTATGGCGACGTTCGCGACAGTGCTGACTTGGCGAAATATTTTGGCAACGATAACGTGTCATTGAATGGCCGCATCGATGCACAAACATTTGCTGGGATTCCAGCCGCCAGCCAGGATTTCGTAATAACCTCGCACGTCATCGAGCATCTATACGATCCAATCGGGGCGATCCGTGCGGCCGTCAATGTATTGAAACTGGGGAGCGTATTTGTGTGCGTCGTTCCTGAGATGACAAAGACCTGGGACTGTGATCGTTCGCCAACGACGCTTGCCCATCTATGGACCGACAGCGGCGATGGTGGCGAATCGACACGGCTGTTGGCCCATGTCGAACATGCGAAATATGTGCATCCAGTCCTGACTGGAGAGCATATCCCGGAGGCCAAAATTGAAGATTGCGCACGTGCGACCATGGCCGCCGGAATGGATCTACATGTTCATGCTTGGCGCGCTGTTGACTTCAAGGAACTGCTGGAAGCCATTGCGCCATCCAGTGGCTTCGCGGTCGAGGCCGGCATTTCTTCTACAGGGGGGAACGAGAATATCTTTGTGATGCGCCGCACAAGAATCGCCTAAAAACTGAATTAGGCCTCACTACCAGCGGAACCGGTCGATTCCGACGGATTGAATGCCATGAAGGTATTACTTACTGGTGCCGGGGGAATGCTCGGATCAGCTTTCTCGGTTGCCCTTCAAGACGTCGAGCTGGTCTGCGCCGGAAGATCGCAGCTGACCGTGACTGAACCCCGCAAGCTGTTCACTCTCATCGACGAAATACGGCCGTCGATTGTTGTGAATTGTGCTGCACATGTCGATCTTGAAGCTGCCGAGCGCGACCCGGACGCGGCCTATAGCGCGAATTGGATATTGCCGGGTATTCTCGCAGCTGCTTGTCGACGTCAGCATGCTCTCATCGTGCATTTTTCGAGCACCGGGTGCTATGGTCGGGAGAAGCAGGAGCCGTACAGCGAAGAAGACCCCCTCCGTCCTACAACGGTTTACCACCGGTCGAAGGTTCTGGGCGAAGATGCGATTAAGGAGGCTGGGTGCGAATTCCTGATTTTGCGGACAGGTTGGCTCTTTGGAGGCGGCCCAACCTACGCTAAGAATTTCGTATGGAAGCGTCTTCTTGAAGCGCTTACGTCCGAAAGAATGATTAGCGATGCGTCACAAACGGGAAACCCGACTTTCGTCGGTGATGTCGTGCGACAGACACTTCTGTTAGTTGACCTCGGGTTACGTGGAACGTACAATTGCGCTAGCCGGGGCTCCGTTTCGCGGTTCGAATACGTCCGCCGGATCGTGCAAACGGCTGGGCTGCCCTGTTCAGTCGAGCCGACGACGACCCCGTTCCCGCGATTGGCGCGCGTCTCTCCGAACGAAGCGGTCGTTAACCACCGGCTTCGATTGCTCGGTATCGACATCATGCCCGAATGGGGGAAAGCGGTTGATGCCTACGTAACGTCTCTTACCGCGGCTCCGGAGTGGCGCGCAGTCAGCAAAGGATCCTTAGGGGCATGATCGAAAATGTCATCCTTGGCGGCGGGATAGCGGGCGTCGCCGCTGCCTACCGGGCTCGCATGGCAGACAAGAAGGCGATTGTGTTGGAGGCACAATCGCGACCTGGCGGTTTGCTCGACAGCTTCACCGTCAACGGCTTTGTCTTCGACAGAGCAGTTCACCTATCTTTCGCGTCCGAGCCCGAGGTACGCGCGATTTTCGATCGGACACCGTATCTTACGCACAGGCCGGACTCGCCTTGCTTCGATGCCGGTCTGTGGATTAGACATCCGGCGCAGAACAATATGTTCCCACTTTCAACCAAGGAAAAAGTCGATCTCATCGCCGGCCTTGCGGCACAACCCATTGCCGAAGTTCGGAACTACCGAGATTGGCTGATCTATCAATACGGTGAACCGATCGCGAAACGCTGGCCTCTCGTATACACGGAAAAATATTGGACGGTTCCTGCCGAGGAGCTTGGTACGGATTGGATCGGCGTTCGAATGCGACGGGCTGATCTACGCGAAGTGCTCGAAGGTGCATTCAGCGCCGATACACCAAGCACGTATTACATCAAAGAAATGCGCTATCCGAAGCGCGGTGGCTATCGAGCTTTTCTCGAACCGATGATCGACGAAGTCGAAATCCATTGCAATCATCGCGTGCTGGAAATCGACGCCCGAAATCGGACCGTGGGAATTGAGAATGGCACCAAGATCCAGTACCAGAGCCTAGTCTCGACGTTGCCGCTTCCCTTGCTGGTTCAGATGCTCGCAGATGTACCAAAGGACGTCAGGGCAGCGGCCGCCACATTGTTTGCCACCGAAATCGATCTGATTTCGATTGGATTCAATCGACCGCGAGTGTCGCCTGCGCTTTGGTTTTATATCTACGATCGCGACATTCTCGCTTCGCGGGCTTATTCTCCCGACTGGAAATCGCCAAACAACGTACCTTCCGGGTGCAGCGCTCTTCAATTCGAAATCTATTCGTCATGCAGGCGACCCCAAAGCCATACGCCTGAGGAACTCAAAGCTAACACAGTCCAGGCCTTGATCAAAATGAAGTTCGCGTCGGAGCAAGAAATTCTCTTTGTGCACCACACCCACGTCCCTTATGCCAATGTCGTCTTCGACCTCGGAATGGAACAACGCCGTGATTTCGTCCGCAAATGGGTCGAATCCCAGGGAATATATCTGGCGGGGCGCTTCGGCAAATGGGACTATTTGTGGAGCAATCAGGCGCTGATGAGCGGCTTTCAGGCAGCGGAGCGCGCCTTCGATTTATTGTCGCAAGAGGGAGCCTCGACCCGTTAGATATGCGGTGCCGACAACCAAATCTTGACCGATGGAATTCAGCTGGATTTACGAAAGCTGCGGATCGCGGGGGCCTCCTATACTCTCCCCTTCTTTGCGATTTTTCCGCTGGGCCACTGGAATGAAGACATGACAAATGACGCTTCCCATAGACTGAAGAGCGTAGCGGAGCTTTCGGGAGAAACAAGCATTATTGAAGTCCCCGTTAGATTGCCTCGTGCTGCTGATCTTATACTTGGGCCGGGCCTTTCCGAAGACCCAAACTTTCGCTGTCCGTCAACGACCAACCTGATCAGGAAATACCGTATGTCTGACGTTGTCGTGGGTGGAGCTTTTCGCATGCTAATGAAAGACAATTTTGTCATCCGAGAGTCTCTTTTCGGAATCCCGAGTGAGGAGATTGCAAACGCTCCGGAGCCTGATGTGCTTCCTTTTCCCTTTGCAAAGAGCAAGATAGGCATCTTGGGTTTTTTATGGACCGGGAGCAATTATTATCATTGGCTCACTCAAGTTTTGACCTCTATTGATTGCTGTCTCAGTAATAAAAATCACACTAACGTGTTCATTGTATTTCCTGAACTAGACACGATACAAGAAAAGACCCTCAGAATTCTCGGCTATGATGAAATTGAGCGGCTAGTGCTGTCCAAGAATCAACAACTCTGCATACCGCAGCTCGAATTCAGTGACTTTTTTCGCGACAGTCTTACATTAACTAGGATTATGCCATCTATATTCAGAAGGCTGAAACAGGGCGTAAGACTAAAATCTCCGAAGAACTCAAGGATATACATATCCAGGCGTGATGCATCATTCCGTTTTGTGACGAACGAAAGCGACGTCATCAAAATATTGGAACAGTACGGCTTCGTCGTCGTTTGTCCAGGACAGCTTGAGCTAGAGGAACAGATAAGCTGTTTTCACGACGCATCAGTTGTAATAGGCCCGCACGGGCAGGGACTGACCCACACCGTATATTGTAACGAAGGTACGATCGTTTACGAGCTAATGCCAGAGAACTATAAAAATGTTTCCATCGAGAGGTTAGCAATAAATGGCGGCTTGCGATATTTCTCTGACCTCTCCACCCAGGAGATTGGAACGGATAATCCTCAGGTCGTGGATCTAACAATAGACACAGATATCCTAAAGCATAGACTTTCAGAGTTTGGTTTGTGAAGGTGTGAATATACGCGTCAGATCGCTCTGTTCATCTCGGCGTGCCCGGCCCGGAGCTTCTTTGCCAATTGGCTGCGCTCGTCACCGACGGCGGAATTGCCGACGCAGTAAAATAATTATCGTCGCCATAAATCAAAGAGCCGTCGGTTTCGCTGACGGTTCGCGTCGTCGAGTTGAAATCGCAAGAACGAACCGTGCCGTTGCTGCCAATGCTGAGAAGGTCGCCGCCGTCGGCGATGCCTTTCGTCCCGTTGAGCTTCATTTCGATACCGTCGAGCAGAAAGCGTCCAGCTTTGTCGAAAATAACTCCCCAGCGGGGAAAGGCAACGATCTTGCCGCCATAGACATGAATGCGCGTGGCCGCGCCAGCGGCAGTCAGACCGGACGTGCCGGCCGCGCCACCACCTCCAAGCCATAGACCATAAAATTCGATATCGTCGATGGGGTACTGAGTGGCGTCGACATAGGCACCGCCATGATGCGCAGAGTCAATGAGCAGATCGTAAAACCGCAGTGCAAGGCCTGCATGCATCTCGAGTCCCAGGACAGACGCCGCTCCATCAGGACCGACATCGGCAGGCAGAAATCTCAAACTCGAGAAGGTGGTACCCTCCATCTGCTGCGGCCTTGCGGCCGCAGTGTTGCGGCCGAGATAAAGCCCGCCGCCGCCGAGTTGGAATATATTGCCGATGTGCCCGTTCATGCCGTTGTTTTCGAAATGCAACGCGCGGATATTGTTGACCCCCCAGATGCCGTCGATCTGCGGAACATCGCCGTCTATCCAGCGGATGATATTGCGCGTGTAGATCGCGCTGAGCTTTTCCAACCTTACCGCATAGTTGTCCCATGGTTTGTCGACGCGGATAAAATCGCAAGGCAGCAAACCTGTCGAGAGATAGCGCTGGTAGGCGCAGGTTAGATTGCGGATCGTGACATTCCCGCCGGTGACGCAAAAGACACATCGCATTGCGGTTTGCGGCTGCAGGGCCGTGTTTTCCTGGATTCCTTCGATGGCGGCGCCGAAGGGAACCTCATGTTCGGCAAGAACCTTGAACGAACGCGTAAAGACGACCGGCTTTGACCACGAAGAACGTGCGGCTGCGGCGAAAGCTTGCGTGATTGCCCGCTCGTCATTCGCAGCGGAGCCGGACCCGTCGCTATAGTCATGAACGAAAATGCTGGCCGACAACCGCTCGTGTGACACCTCTGAGGGCTGAAGACCCGTTGCTTCAAGTCGTTGTTTCGAGTCCCAAAGGGCGCGATCCGCAACAAAAGTCGCAAGAGCGCCCGCGGATCCGCCTACAGCCGCGGCAGCGCCCAATATCAAAAGGTCTCTCCGCGACCTGATCGAATCAAACTGGTCAGGCATGGTCGCGGTGCTCTCCGCTTGGGAGAAGATGGGCTTAGAATGACAGCCATGAAGCCAATGCTGAGCGCCGGTAGCCTATCCCCTCGCGGATACGCGTACAAGGTCCATACAACTCGGTAAGCGATCGGGGCGCGTTCTCGACGGTGGGAACACAGGCTGCGTTGCATAAAGTCGGGGCTCGTTCATGCTCATCGCAGCGCGAGAAGATGCCCCCGCATCGCGCGCTCCAGCAACAGGCCGAGAAACACCGTCATGACGCCGAAGCCGATGACGTAGCCGCGATCGAGCACCATGGAACCATAGCCCTCGTAGTATGCTGACCGCATCCATTCTACAAGCTGCAGCGCGGGCTGATAAGCCGCGATGTCCCGAATTTGGGCTGGCAATGCGTCAGGTACAAAAATAATGCCGGCGGAAAGCCACAACAAAATGTAAACCAGCATGAAACCGGTGAACCATGGCGGAAAGGCGAGGGCAATGACACCATTGAACAAGCCAAATCCAAGTCCAAGAAGAACGGCAGCGCCGAGGGCATAGGCAGCCTGAACGATATCCCTGGGCATGGGATCGATGCCGGCGAACCAAGCAATAATCAGAAATGCAATCACGACGCAACAGGCCGACATGATTTCGAGCAAAGCACTAGCGAAAAGCATGTCGAGCACTTTCACTTCCGGAAAGGCCAACAGTGGCCTCATTCGAATGAGCATCAACATCATGAAACGCGACAAGTATGCGAACGTCTGAAACGGTACGACGCCGGTCGCGATGAACAGCGCCGTGCTGTCGCCGTAGGGGGCCATACGCCCCATAAAGCTATACATGGCCACCAGAATCAGAATATGCGACAGCGGCCAGGCGATCGCGACCAGATAGCCAAGGCCGTTGCCGAAGAACTTGGTCCGCATGTTCCGCAGCATCAGCGCGAACAATACCCGGCGCTGGCGCCTGAACGCCGACCACAGATCGTAGCCTTCGGTGTTCGAAAGGTACATCACTGCGCGTCCGGCGGCGGTGCTCATCCCCCCGCCATCGGGCCTAACAGGAGGCGAACCGCCGGTCAAGAAATCGCCTTCAGCGGTAGTGGTACAGTTTGAAATTCCGCCCGCTCGCATCTTAAGCCGCGTAGTGGCATACTGCCACGATGACAGCAAAGCGCCTTAAGCGCCCCCGCGATCCCGTCGAGCTAGGCAAGCTGATCGGTGACATTCTCACCGGCCAGGTCGAAGACCACGCCGCGCCTAGCCCGTCAGAGAACGGGAAAGATGCCGCCGCTGTCGCACTTGGCCGCAAAGGCGGCCTGAAGGGCGGCAAGGCGCGAGCGGCTAAGATGGTACCGGAACAGCGTACCCGTCAGCGTTCTTGGGGGTATTTAGGTTATGTTAAAGAACTTAATCATTCTGCGATCAAGCCCCGATTGGATAAATTTCGACCTTGAGAGTTCGCGTGACTTCCTTAGATCCGGCGGTCTACCTGAAAATCTCGTAATTGATTTTGCTGCACTGTGGAATAGACATTTCAAGGTTGACTATCGCAGCGTCCGGGCACAACTGAAGGTGCTTGCGTTGCAAACTTACAAAGACGTTCGGGGAGCTTCTTTTCTCTGTCAGGAGGAATGGGACGGGAACGGAGAATGCGAGGGCCGCATTGCCTTCGTAGACGATGACGACTGGATGTCACCGGGATTGTTCGAAAATCCGCCAGCAAAAACATCTGGTGAGGATGGGGTACGGTGGGGTAGCCTACGACTAGGCCGAGTTTTCGCAGCAAATGGTTATTCGGAACCGATCATCCAACGGCGTCCCCTTAATCGCATTGTTTATACAAACAACTACGCCGTCACGCCGCGCGCGCTTCATCGATTTGGAAGCGCAGTTCTCTTTCAACACGGTCCCGCTCAGGCGCCGTTTGATCAACTTGGCTTCGCGCTCTCCACTTCTGATATGTACCTTTCATGTGCAGTGAAGCATCCTTGTTGCACTGTGTCGGCTAAATATCTTATGGCACTTGACAACTTCCGCGTCGACCCGCGCCGAGAGTTGTCAAGATTTATGGAGGCCGTCGACGCCATGCAGCTGGAAGACAGCCCGATGTGGTTAAGAGAGCCATTCACCAGATTTCGTCAGATCATGGCTGAAGCGACCCAGCCTCGCTAAACATTCCCGCCGTTGAATGCTGGTTAAAAGGTGCCCCTCGGCTGACTTGATTTATAAGCCGCCCAAGAACGCAAAAAATCCAAACTGGACCACTACCCCTTCAGCCTGGTGCGTTACGCCCACCAGCGCCTGCGGCCGGCGACATTCCCGCCTCCAGGCCCCTTTAGCAGGAGGTGATCGCTGGGCGATGGACGCGCACCTGCGCGTCGTATAGATTCCGCCTCGAACTGGCGAACCTCCCGGCCTGGCGAGCCAGGTTTGACGCCCGTTGGGCTTTTCTTGGCGCCATGATCCAGCTCAATAACGTCTTTAAATTCTATCGCACCGAGGGCGTGACCAAGATCGTGCTCAATCACGTGTCGATGCTGTTCGACACCACACGGTCCTATGGCCTCCTCGGCGTCAACGGCGCCGGCAAGTCCACTACACTGCGGCTGATCGCCGGCACCGAATTACCCAATTCCGGCAGGGTGCGCCGCTCCGTGCGCGTCTCCTGGCCGCTCGGCTTTTCCGGCGGCTTTCATCATCTCATGACCGGCCGCGAAAATGTGGTGTTCGTGGCCCGCGTCTATGGCGCCGACATCCGCCGGACGGTCGATTTCGTCGAGGATTTTGCCGAAATCGGCGACTACATCGATGTCCCGGTGAAGACCTATTCGTCCGGCATGATGGCCCGCGTTGCGTTTGCGCTGTCGATGGCGATCGAGTTCGACGTCTACCTGATCGATGAGGCCCTGGCGGTGGGCGATGCGCGTTTTCAAAAACGTTGCGAGGACGCCTTCGAGGCGCGACGCAAAAACGCAAGCGTCATCCTGGTGTCCCACTCAATGGGTTCAATCAAGCAATATTGCGATTGCGGCGGTGTTATCATTGATGGGCAGATCATCATGTTCGACACCGCCGACAAGGCGATCGAAATGTACAATCGGCTGAACCGATGAGCGATCCAAGCAACCCTATTGCGGTCGGGTCGCCGCCGAGCGCTCTCGAGCGTGCGCAGGCGATCTCGAAGGCTCTGACCGACGCGGCGCGTCGCGCTCGGTTCTCGACCAGGGCGCGGAGCGCCTATCGCGGTGACAGCTTCGAAGCTAGGCGCGGCGCGAGATTGCTGCGCATTGTGATCATCGCGCTGTTCGTCCTGATGGTGGCGGTGCCGGATCTGGTCGTGAGCGTCTATTACGGCCTCGTAGCCTCCGATCAATACGTGGCGGAGGCAAAGTTCACGGTCGGCAGCGGCGCCATTCCAAAGATGGACGGGCTGGGGTCTGTCACCGGCGTTCCACCGATCTTGATCGTGCAAGACATTCAGGTCGTGACAAACTACATCCACAGCCGGCCGATGGTGGAGCAGCTCGAGCGTACTGTCGGCTTGCGGGATGCCTATACCTCGCCGTCGATCGATTGGTGGGCACGTTTTCGCAAGGATAAGCCGATCGAGAAATTTACCGACTATTGGAAGTCGATGAGCAGCGCCTCGATCGCGCTGCCGTCGGGGATCGTTACTCTGACCGTGCGCGCTTTCAATCCGGAGGAAGCCAAGCGGATTGCGGATGCGGTTGTCGCCCAGTCGGAAAATCTCATCAACGAGCTCAACGATCGGATGCGGCGCGATACAGTGCAGGCCTCCGAGCGGGACATGCAACAGGCGGCGAAAGACTTAGGCCGCGCCCGCATGCAGATGCAATACGAGCGTAACGCCGAAGGCCTGATTGACGTGGGCCAAACCAGTAAGGCCCTCGCCGATTTGGTTTCTGGACTAGAATCGGACTATCTCAAAGCACAACAAGAGTACGAAACACAGCTTCACTACGTGTCGCAGGACGCCCCACAAATGCGGGTTCTAAAGTCGCGCATGACCGCGATGCAGAGCCAGTTAGAGCAGATGCGGGCCCAGCTCACTACCGACACTGAGAAAAGCGTTTCGGCAACCGCTGATAAGGCTTTGTCGGGAAAAATGACAAAGTTTGCTGATCTCGACCTAGAAGAACGGATCGCGGAAAAGCGGTACGCGCTTTCTGTAGCGGCGGTTGAAACCGCTCGAATGATCAGCGAACGCAGGATGCTTTATCTTCACGAGATTGCAGCCCCGGCGCTGCCGGAGGAATCGAAATATCCAAAACGCTGGCTGAGTGTCGGGATGACGTTCCTAGCGTCGTTGATAGCCTGGGGCGCCACCATCGCAGCGATGACCTTCGTGCGGAACCATATGGCTTGAAGAAAGGCGGCAATGCACCGGCACGCTCCGCACGCGTGTAGCCCAAAACCTTAAAGCCTGTGGTCCTCTACTGAAGCGATAGTCATGACCACAATGGACCACAAGATGGTCAACCCGATGAAAATTAGGGTCGGAAATGCCACGCGTCTTGGGCAGCGGGATTCCTCTGGCAGCGAGGGCGGCACGAACACCGTTAAATAAACGCTTTGGCGGACCGCTCGCTGCCGCGCTCGATCCAGATCGGCCTGGGCCAGGGTGTAGAGTTTCTCGGCGAACTGCCGCTGTAGTTCGAGCGCCTCAAACTTAGCGATTGAAGCAGCCAACGTATTGGTTCCGCGTTGCGTATTTGTGAGTCTGCTTCGCAGATTCGCGATCTGCTGTTCCGCGCTCTCTAGTCGGCTTCGCAATGCCTTTATGGTCGGGGCGCTATCGTCAAGGTTACACGCTGGTTGAGCCGATGATTCCGGCGGCCAAGTATGTGGTGGCCGGCCGCGGGGCGTGAATGTCCGCGAAGTGCTAAACGCGATCTGCTACGTGCTGTCGAGCCAGTGGCATTGCAGAAGGACATGCCACCGAAGAGCACGGCGCACTATGTTACTTCATCGGTATGTCCGGTTCGATGAGCGGGGATGGGAAACGCGGCGGGTTGCCGAATGGCCCAAGTGACTGCGCCGATCCTCGATCTACCGTTGCTACAAATCGCCGCCTTGGGCGTCGGCCGTCGCTTTCGGGGTACGGCGGAGGTTTAAGTTAATAATGCCGCTGGTATGAGACGCTCAATTGTCGTGCGTTCAAGAGCAACCGACAGCAGGAACGCATCCAAATGCCAGGAAAAATGGCCAGATCCGACCCTCGACCAGCGTTCGGGTTGCCCGAGGTGTTGGTAACCGTCCACACCTCGCATTTGTCTTGCAGAACGCCAGCAAAGCGCAAATATTCACGCCAGTTTGGGAGTCATCCGGGAGATCTCGGCTTAGGACGATGAGAATTGCCCGCATAGGAAACTTATGGCTGCCGGTTCCGGCCAAGGAATACGGCGGCGCCGAAAACAGTATTGGGCAGATGACCGCCTTTCAGGCGGCGGTTTGCGCCCATGATATTACCATCTACGCCCCTTCTGACTCCGACATCATTGGATTTACGCGCAATATTTCCAACAAACTCGGGCTTGCCTCAGAAATCGATCCCTCCCAATCTTCGATAACTATTGCCAACGCTGACGGTTACATTGGGCGAATTCAATTAAAAAGCGCTGGCATTCAGTCGATGGGATTTGAAGACCCCGAGGAACGCGTCAAACATAACAACCTATTTGCAGAATTTCTACAGGATGAGCGCACTCACCCATTCGATATTGTTCATTGTCATGAGGAGCGATATATGGCGGAGAATATTATCCCTGCGGGATTGGCATCTAAGACCTTGGTGCACCAGCACAATGCGTCACTGAAACAGTTTTATGGGATCGCCCCGGGGAATGTTGAAATAGGAGGAGCAGCGTTGCTCGCCTTAAGCCGTTAGGCTTGGGGTGCTGATTCCACGAAAGGAAAGCAACGCCATGAAGATAGTTAGCACGACATCGAC
>Ga0208455_1000254_pt1 | contig 30102 bp, 20 predicted proteins | sample June2015DPH_4_50_FD_184690 | JGI IMG/M metagenome (GOLD analysis project Ga0208455, IMG submission 184690) | Peatland microbial communities from SPRUCE experiment site at the Marcell Experimental Forest, Minnesota, USA - June2015DPH_4_40... | ecosystem: Environmental > Terrestrial > Soil >... | reverse complement strand
CAATTTCGAAGGGAAGCTCAAGGCCGTGGCCGAGCCGCTGTACTTCAAGGGCGGAGACCATGGCAAGCTCACGCAGACGCTGCCGTTCGGATCCTGGAACGCAGTGGTGTCGTACGGAGCGTCCCACAGAGGTCCCGACACGGGGAATCCGACGCCGGAGGGGCGCGCTCTGGTTGCCCAACTTGGGGACAGCCAGTTTCTGGTGGCCGGATACTTTTGCCGCGTCGACTTCTTTCCGGCCGGCACCGAGCAGCAACGGAAGTCCCAGCATATCGTAGAGGGAACCGGACAGACTCCCTCGGCCCTGATTGACGGTAAATGCCAGCACCGGCAGTTCCTGCGCGTCGAACAGGGAACCTACGAGAACGGCGTCTTCAAGCTCCTCCGCACCCAGAATGGAGATGCGACGGACTTTGGCCTCAGGTTTGGCGAGGAACCCGTGGTGCTGCGCGTCACGCTTGCCACCTATTAGAGCGGTCGAGAGAGTTTCTATTCCCCTTCGCCGACCGCAAGAGTCTGCACCCCAGACAACATCGGCAGGATGAAGATGAATAGGAGGGGGCAGGCATGACGGCTTTCTGTGTCGAAAAATCAAACTGGAGCAATTTATGCAGATGAAAATGATTGCGATGTCCGCGTTAGGTTTGATGGTGTGTGCCGCTGCCCTGTCGATTTCAACCGAGGCACAGACCGCTGCCGGTACGCCACACTTGCAGAAACAGGGTACTGCCACCCAACTGATCGTGGATGGCAAGCCGTTTCTGGCTCTCGCGGGAGAACTCACCAACAACGCAGCGACCAGTCTCCCTATGATGGAGCCTATCTGGCCAAAGCTTGTCGCCGGCAACCTGAACACCGTGCTCGTAGGTATCTCCTGGGCGCAGTTTGAGCCCGAAGAAGGGAAGTTCAATTACACCCAGGTGGATGGAGTAATCGCCAAGGCCAGAGAGAACAACCTGCATATCGTCTTTCTCTGGTTCGCTAGCTGGAAGAATGGCACTTCCAGTTTTGCGCCGTACTGGGTGAAGAAGGATTACACCCGCTTCCCGCGCATTCAGATCGACGATGGCAGCACCATTTCGATCTCGGGTCCCGTCGAACTGCTCAGCACATTTGGTGACGCCACGAGGGATGCGGACGCTGCCGCGTTCGGGGCATTGATGCGGCATATCAAGGAAGTCGACGGCGCCCAACACACTGTATTGATGATGCAGATAGAGAACGAAGTGGGCGTGTTGCGGGATTCGCGAGATCGATCTCCAGCGGCGAACCGCGCGTTTGCCGGGCCGGTGCCGGCGGAGCTGATGAATTACCTGGAATCGCACAAGGATACGCTCATTCCCGAGTTCCGTGCGGTCTGGGCGGCGAATGGCTACAAGAAATCCGGAACCTGGGAAGCGGTCTTCGGTCCCGGCAAGCCGGCTGATGTGAAGATTCCGATTCAGACGACGAGCCCGCCGATGAGCGCGAATGAACATGAAGTGAGCTGGAGGGAACTGCACTGGCCTTCGGATGAGATATTCATGGCCTGGAACTACGCGCGTTACCTAGAGAAGGAGGTCCAGGCGGGCAAGGCAAGCTATGACATTCCCATGTACGTGAACGGGTGGCTGCAGCAGCCGAATCATGCCTGGCCGGGAACGTATCCCAGCGGCGGTCCAGTGCCTCAGGTGCATGACGTCTGGCGGGCCGGAGCTCCGGACGTCGATATCCTTGCGCCGGATCTCTATTTGCCGTATTTCGACGAAGTTTGCGAAAGATTCAGCAGGAACGGGAACCCGCTCTTTATTCCAGAGACGAGCACTGATGAGTCCAACGTAATCATGGCAGTCGGCAAGTACAATGCGATCGGCTTTTCTCCGTTTGGCATTGATGGGGGAAGACCGATTCCCCCGGAGCTTGCAGCCACATATCAAATGCTCTCCCAGTTATTGCCCATGATTCTTGCGCACCAGGGGAGTGACACCATGACCGCGGTGCGGATGATCGAGGGAGACCCGCCAAAGCAGGTCAAACTAGGCAATTACACCCTGACGTTTACATATACTGGCCGGATCAGGGGCCTTGCCCCGCAAGCCAAAGGGGGAGTGGTGTCGTCTCCTCCGAGGCAACCGATTGGAACACAGCCGACAGAACCCCTGCCGCCGCTGGAAGCAGCTTCAGTTGTGATTGCCACCGGCCCCGACGAGTTTTATTTCGGCGGAGGCGGCATGCGCGTCGACTTTTCAGCGAACACGCCCGGACCGTCCAATGTCGGACTCGGCGTCGTGCAGCAAGGCAGGTTTGTGGACGGAAAGTGGGAACTTACCCGTTGGATCGAAGGCGACGATGATGCGCAGGGAGAGATCCTGGTGCTGCATCCGGACACGATTTTGCGGGTAATGCTCTACCGCTTTCCATAAGTTGAGAACTTCGGATAGCGCCTGCCGGAGCAGTTCTCCGGCAGGCGCAAACAAGGCTCCCCTCCTCATCTGAGGAGGGGGCAAGGGGGTGGTGGGGCTCACCAAGGTCGCCTCACGACCTGCCCGGAAGTTATCCCGCAAGTTGTGGCGCGCAGGAACCGGGACTTGCCCGCGGTCTTGCAAAGCTCTCGTGCCAAGCCAGCGTCCAGCATCAGTGACCGTGAAGCCGACTTTTCATGCCGAATCCCCAAAAGTGCCAGAACCATCTGAGCGGCCACACCTTGCAGTGCGTCGAGCGAGTGGATTCCTCCTGACGCCGCGGCCGACATATCCGAGAGGATCAATGCGGATTATGTACACAATCGGCAACAATTCTGGCACCATTCAGCAGACGATTCCTGTAAAATAAGTGCGACCACGAGGCCCAGCAGCCTCGCTCTACCGCTCAAGCCAGGCGTCGGCCAGTTATGGAGAACAAGAATGTTCTTCTCGTCCACAAGAAGCTCAAGTCTCGGTCATCATTTTGTCCTGCCGTTCATGGTTCTGACTCACACGGGCGCATCCGTCATCCGCGCGCTTCTTTTCGGTTTCACTCTGATGGCGATAGGCGCGACCGCGCCTTTTGCTGACGCGCAGAAAGTTGAATTGTCCGTAGATGTGTCCAAGGCCGGCGCGAAGATCGACCGCAATATTTTCGGCCAGTTCGCCGAGCACCTTGGACACGGCGTTTATGAGGGCGTCTGGGTCGGCCCAGATTCCAAGATCCCCAATACACGCGGCATTCGCAACGATGTTGTTGCCGCGCTTAAAGCAATAAAGGTGCCGAACGTTCGCTGGCCAGGCGGCTGTTTTGCCGACGAATATCACTGGCGTAAAGGCATCGGCCCAGCCGATCAGCGGGTAGTATCCCTCAATCCCAATTGGGGCGGTGTGATCGAGCCGAACACGTTCGGGACACACGAATTCATGGACTTCCTCGACCAGATTGGCGCTGAGGCGTACATCTCGGTGAATGTCGGCTCCGGCACTCCCCAGGAGGCGGCCGAATGGCTGGAATACATGACCACAGCGCAGCCGACTACGCTGGCCAAAGAGCGCGCCGCCAACGGTCATCCTGCTCCTTATGAAGTCGGCTATCTGGGCATCGGAAACGAAAGCTGGGATTGCGGCGGCAATATGACACCAGACTACTATTTGAGCCAGCTCAAGATTTACAGCCGCTTCGTAAGGAACTTCAATCCGGCACAGCAAGCCAATCAGCAGATGTTGAAAATCGCCGTGGGCCCGGGCGGCAGTGAGCCCAGGTGGACTGACTGGACGGAGGCCATCATGAAGGCCTATCAGCATCACACGTGGAGCTGGGATATCAACGGTCTTTCGATGCACTCCTACACGGTCGTGCGGTGGCCGCCTTCTTTTAAGTCCGTGGGGTTCGGAGAGAGCGAGTACGCTCAGATTCTCAAGTCGACGCTGGACATGGAAGATCTGATCAGCAAGCACTCAGCGATCATGGACAAGTACGATGCGCAGAAGAAGGTTGCCCTCGTGGTGGATGAATGGGGTGGGTGGTATGCGCCATTGTCCGGCAGCAATCCAGGCTTCCTCGTTCAGCAGAACAGCTTGCGTGACGCGATTCTGGCTGCGCTGAACCTGAACATCTTTGCCCGCCATGCCGACCGCGTGCGCATGGCCAACATCGCCCAGATGATCAATGTGCTGCAGGCAATGATCATGACAGACAAAGAGAAGATGGTTCTGACCCCGACCTATCACGTCTTCAAAATGTACGTGCCGTTTCAGGACGCCACGTTTGTGCCCGTGACTTTCGACGCCGGCACCTATACGCACGGCGACATCAGCTTGCCGCGCGTGGATGCAATTGGGGCGAAGGACCAAACAGGCAAGCTGTGGCTCGCTATCACCAATGTCGATCCCGGTCGGCCGGTCGAGATTGAGGCGAACCTTGCCGGAATCACGGCCAAGTCTGCCTCTGGCCAAACCCTAACTGCTCCTAAGATTGATAGCGTGAACGCCTTCGACGCACCCAACACGGTCGGGCCGAAGCCCATTTCGGTGAAGGCGCAAGACGGAAAGCTGGCTCTAACACTGGAGCCCAAGTCGGTGACCGTGATCTCAGTACAGCAGTGACATGAGACAGTGCCGATCTGGCAGCCGGGAGGCTACCAGGGATTGCTGACGTCCGTGCATAGGAGAGAAAACATGAAGCAGCTCGGAATAATGATGCTTTTAATGGCGGGTCTTTGTTGGGCACAGGAGTCGGGCAATTTTCAGCCATCTGCGACCAATGTGTGGGGAGCAGACTATCCCCGTGTCGATAACGCCGGAAGGGTTGAAATTCGTGTGAAAGCTCCCGACGCTACGAAGGTAAAGTTGAATTTCTGGAGCGGGCCGAAGCTGGATATGGTGAAGCAACCGGACGGATTCTGGACGATTACTACTCCACCGCTCGTTCCCGGTTTTCACTATTACACGTTGAGCATTGACGGTGCGGAGGTCAGCGACCCCAACACTCATGCGTACTTTGGTGGAAGTAAGCCCGCAAGCGCAGTGGAAGTTCCAGAGCCAGGCTCCGCCTATTATTCGGCCCAGAATGTGCCTCACGGCCAGGTTCGCGAGGTTTGGTACTACTCGAAAGTGACGGGGACCTGGCGGCACGCGCTGGTTTATCTGCCGCCGAATTACGATACGCGGACCAAAGTCCGCTATCCGGTGCTCTATTTGCAGCACGGCGGTGGCGAAGATGAGACCGGATGGATTCGGCAAGGTAACGCCAACTTCATCCTCGACAATCTGATCGCGGCCGGAAGCTGCAAGCCAATGATCGTGGTGATGGCGTATGGCTATGCCCGGCGCGCGGGCCAGGCTCCGCCCGATCTGACCGGAAAACCCTTTGGTTCTCCCGAAATGCTTAAGGCCATGCAGGACATGGCGTCGGCGTTCGAAGATGATGTGACTCAGGTCCTGATTCCGTATATTGATTCGACCTTCAGGACACTTTCGGATCGCGATCACCGCGCCATGGCCGGCCTTTCCATGGGAGGCATGCAGGCATTCCAGATCACGCTCAATCATCTCGATCTCTTTTCCTACATTGGCGGATTCAGTGGAGCGGGCGGGGCTATGGTTTTTGGCAATCAGAAATTCGATGTGAAGACAGCCTTCAACGGGGCGATGGCTGATCCGGCTGCCTTCGCGAAAAGAGTGCGCTTGCTCTGGGTGGGCGTCGGCACAGCGGAACCCGAGAGAATGCGGGCAGGACTCGTGGGACTGCATAAGGCGCTCGAGGAGGCGAACATCAAGCACGTCTTCTACGAGTCACCAGGTACAGACCACGAATGGCAGACGTGGCGTCGCGATCTGAAAGACTTCGCGCCCAGACTCTTTCAAGAAGCCGCCCAATGAACTGTTGAGCTGAGTTGATCTGAAGGCTGGTCAATTGGAGGGCAAGAAGACGTATGGAGGGCTTCCGCACCTTTGGCGAGCCGGAACGCCAGACTCCTGTGCCCCACCCATCCTGGCATCAAGATCACCCTAGCGGAAGGAGTATCGAACATTGACTTCCCGCGAACATGCATGGCTTGCTTGGTCATGGCATAGAATCTGGACTTCTCTCTTTCTCGGCATGTGCTGTTTCCTCTGGAGTACAATGAAGGCGAGAGCTCAACTGTGGGATGTGCCTCCACTGCCTCCCGTCAAGCACGCGCCAGCTCCGGACGGCATGACTGCTACGGTGGGGAGCGAAAGTCTTCATATTTCCGTTTGCCGTTCCTCTGTCATCCATTTTGTCGCGACGCCCGAGCCGCCTAACACAGTTAAGCAGAACCAGCCCTGGATGCTCGATTCGAAAGAGTCGTGTCCAGGCGCGAAGTTTCAGGTGTCACAGACAGCCCAAGGGGCTATCCTCACCACCGACACGCTAAAGATAGAGCTCTCTCTGAAGTGGGGGAACGTGCAGTTCAGCACCGCAGGAGGCGAGAGCCTTCTGCGCGAGCGAATGTCAATACCGCGCACCTACGAATCGGCCGAGTTAAACGGCGAGAAGACATTTCACGTTGAGGACAGGTTCTCGCCTGAGTTTGACGAGGGCTTCTACGGGCTGGGACAACACCAGAGTGGCATGTTCAATTACCGCGGCGCGACCGTCGAGCTCGCGCAGAACAACACCGACGTCGCGATTCCGTTGCTGTTGTCGAGCAAGGGCTACGCGCTGATGTGGAACACGGCCTCCCTGACCTTGGCCGATAATCGCTTCCCGCTGGAACTGAACTTGCGTTCGCTCGCCGGCCATGCCGTGGATTACTACTTCATTTACGGTCCGGAAATGGATCAGATCATCCATGAATACCGAAACCTCACCGGACACACGCCCATGCTTCCGAAGTGGGCTTATGGGTTCTTTCAATCGAAAGACCGTTACATGTCTCAGGATGAAGTGTTAAGCATCGCGCACCGCTACCGTAAAGAACACATTCCCCTCGATGCAATCGTGCAGGACTGGTTTTGGTGGAAGACGGAAGGCGACCCGGTCTTCAATTCCAACTTCCCTGACGTCCCCGCCGAACTCAATCAATTGCACGATGAACACGTCCACGCCATGGTCTCGGTTTGGGGGCTCTTTGATACGAAGTCTGAAAACTACCGGGAACTCATAGCCCAGCACTTTGACGTGCCGAATGCTCATGTGTATGACGCTACCAACCCCAAGGCGCGCGATTTTTATTGGAATCAGTTGGTCGACAAGCTTTTCTCCCAAGGCTGGGACGCATTTTGGTTGGACAGCGCCGAGCCCGAAGAATATTGGCCCCACATGGGGGACGCGATTCTGAGCAACAAGCAGATTGCGATCGGCAACGGCGCACAGTACACGAATATATTTCCGTTCATGCACACCCTCGGTGTCCAGCAGCACTGGAGAGCTGCCAGCGAAAGGAAGCGGGTCTTCCTGCTCACGCGATCGGCCTTCCTCGGCCAGCAGAGAGTTGGAGCAACGGTGTGGTCGGGGGACGTCTTCGGCTCGTATTGGGGTTTGAGCCATCAGGTGGCCGCCGGGCTGAACTTCGCCCTTTCCGGATATCCGTATTGGACGACCGACATCGGCGGTTATTGGCCACCTCATGACAAGCCTCTCGATGATCCGAAATATCAGGAGCTTTACGCGCGCTGGTTCGAGTACGGAACCTTCTGTCCGATTTTCCGCACCCATGGGCACCGGCCGCACAATGAACTCTGGGCGTTTGATAAAGTTGAACCGATCCTGATCAACTATGACAAGCTTCGATATCGCCTTATGCCCTACATCTATTCCCTCGCATGGCGCGTCACCAACGAGGACTACACGATGCACCGGCCGCTCGTGATGGACTGGCGCACCGATGGGAAAGCTCGCGACGTTGGTGATCAGTTCATGTTTGGGCCCGCAGTGCTTGTTAGCCCAGTGCTTCAGCCGGACGCTACTCGCAGAACTCTGTATCTGCCAGATTCCCCGGCGTGGTACGACTTTTGGACTGGAGCATCACAGAAGGGAGGCCGCGAAATTGACGCAGACGCCCGTCTAGATTGCATTCCACTCTACGTGCGCGCCGGTTCAATTCTTCCCCTCGGCCCTGAGATTGAGTACGCCGACGAGCAGCCCGCAGGACCTATCGAACTGCGGATTTACCCGGGAGCCGACGGCAAGTTCGAACTGTATCAGGACGCGGGCGATAGTTACGATTATGAAAACGGTGCGCACTCGATCATTCAGCTTCACTGGTCGGAGTCAACACGAACTCTGACAATTGGGGACCGAGAAGGAAATTATCCCGAAATGCCTCGAAGCATAGAAATCAAAATTGTCTGGGTGTCCGTCGGGCACGGTTCCGGCGTGACGCCAGTGGCCAACCCCGACAAAATCGTTGAATACACCGGAAAGGCACTTTCGATACAGGCGCCGTGAAATACCTACAAAAGAGGAAGGAGTATCAAAGATGAAGGCGATTTGGCTGGCCGTCGTCGTCGCGGCAGCGCCGTGGATGAGCGTGTCCGCGAGCACCACCGCGAAGGTTGAGCAGGGTGTCCTGCAAGGCACCAAAGAAGATGGACTCACCGTCTACCGCGGCATCCCGTTCGCCGCCCCGCCCATCGGCGATCTGCGCTGGCGCGCGCCGCAGCCGGCCGCGAAGTGGGCGGGCGTGCGTACCGCCGACAAGTTCGCGCCGCAATGCGCGCAGGGCGGCTTCGGCCCCCCGCCGAACGGGGGCGAGACACCCGCGATGAGCGAGGACTGCCTCTATCTGAACGTCTGGACGCCAGCGCGGTCCGCCTCCGACCGCATCCCCGTGCTGGTCTGGATCTATGGCGGCGGATTTAACGGCGGCGCCACCTCGATCCCCACCTCTGCGTGCAAGCTATCGTTCCGAAATTGCAGATAGCTCTGAGCAGTACCGACTTGACCGCCTTTGAGAATGCTGGCGCTCTTCAGTGCAGTGATTACTTCCCCCAAATTCGGACGAGTCGTAACACCCGCAAACTCCTCGCCCATTCTTCGCAAGAGGCCTTCAAATGCCGCTGCAATCAAGACGGCACCCGCATTCTTGGCTTCTTCTGTCCGGTCAGTCATGACCTCCTTTGCTAGACGGACCAATTCCTCCAGGATTTCACCCGCAACAGCCACTCTCACCCTGACAATTAGCCCAGCTTCGAGTTCCGTCATCGTATTCCGAATTGCACCAATAGCGTGCTGCCAATAAAATCGGTCCGTGCTCGTCGGGTGGTGCCCTGCCTTTGCAATTCCCTCGCAACCGGCTCGAAATTGTTTTAGCTGAGGGCTTTCCGGGCCGTAGAGTGCCGTCATCATCGATATTGTAAACTGGACGGCTTCGGACCCCGCCCCAGGCACGCCCCCTCCTTTCTTCTGAAGCATTGCCTCTGCCTGCTTTAGCCACAAATCGGAATTGTCAACCACGGAAGCTCCTTCTCCCGGCGTGAACGACCCATCCGCTGGCCGGTGCGGATTATAACCCTGCGGACAAACATCGGCGTGCTGCCGCTTTCGGATGCCCAGCGGAGCCAGTCTCGGAGTTCAGGGTCGGTGCGTGGGGAGTCCATCACGGACAATATACCTCCCAAGTCAAGCTGAGGTGTTGAAGGCAGCTCCTAGGAAGCCTGCGGAACGGTGAACGGCAATGGCATCGCTAGGACTCCCGGCCAAGAATCGAGCCTTCAGCGATGCGGGTGTCGCGGCGGCCTGAGCCTCATGAAGCCCGGCTGGCCTCGGGGAAGTAGCGGGAGCGGAGGTAGGCGGCGTAGCTGGTTCCTTGCACGCACGGAACCAAAGACTTAAACAATGCCTGGTACGTCATGCTCCTGAATCGGACCTCAGGCGAGATTGCCTGCGAGAACCTCTCAACCTCTGACCTGTGTTCGTTGGCAGCGGCGCTGCCGGGAACGTCATACCACAAGTACAGAAGCTCGAATCCGTCTGCGGTGAATTTGCGATGCAATCCAAGGACGTGCTTCAATAGCTGGGCAACGCCAAGGTAGTGGAAATCGGGTTGAGCGTTGACGGCCTCAGCCAATGCCCGGCACCGCTCAAGGCCCGCCCACAGTCCCTTGCTCCGGAAATACGAGAACGAAAAGCCCCCGTGGTCGCGGGGCTGAAATGGCTCAGTAAACTTGCCCTCAATTGCCGTGGCTGGGCTCTTCCCGTTGCGGGACAGCAGCAGGTCGAGGTTAGGAGGCTTGCCGCGAAGCCCGGTCGGGAACCTCTGTTCAAATCGCAGGTCGTCAAGGCTGTCCTGGATTCCGCACGCCCGAAGGAGCGGAGCCAATTCCCGACCGCGCCAGTAGTCGAACACATTGCAAACCAACGCAGATGACGAATGCAACGATGACATCTTCGTGGCGCTGCCAGCCGTTCCAAGCTCGCTGCCGTCAGCCGCCTTGAACTCAGAGGCAGTCGCGGGGTTCAGCGCCGAGAAAAGATTGTCGGCAAGATTGAGCACCGGGCCATTTGCCTGATTGTACTGAATCCCACGGCCATCGGCCCATTGCCTCTGACGTTTTTGGATGTGTTCGAGCGTTGCGGCCTTGTCCATTTGCCCGTGATGCTATCGCATTGCGCACGGCGCTTCAACAAAAAATCGGCCAGCAGGCTCATCTGCCTTAGGATGACAACAAAGGATGGTGTTGGGTCATTATGGGCGGAATGACCAGGGTCGTGTCGGTGCAGAATCCACCCTTCAATCTCCCGGATTGCCCGGTCGTCCGACTCGCCTGGCGAACGCTGGCCGAGGCACACCTGGAGCATTCCAAGCAGGCCGATGATATCAAGCAAAGGCATGGCTCACGGTCCGGCGTTTATTCCCGCTGCCTCGGGTGGTAGACTTATGCCATGAGACACGAAAAGCATCTTTGGTTTGCTCGTCCAGAGAGCGAGCGTTCAAGTCTCGGCCAGCAGCCGCTGGAGAAGAAATCAGACCTTCGACTTGGAACAAGGCTGGGAAGAAGCAATAAACTCGCCAAGGGCAGCAAAATGATTGCCCCGCATCGCTAGCGGTGTGGGCCGCTCGCCGTCAGCGTGGTTCATTGGTGCGACAACGAGAGATTTCCGCCCTATGTTTTCGATGTGCGCCCTTAAGCTGGCCGGGGTCCCTTTTGATTCAGCGGAAAGCGGTGTCCCCTCCCTTCCTGTATGAAAAGTGGCGACTAAGCTCAACGGCTATTTCGCTAGGTGAGCTTCCAAAGACCTGCCCTCAGAGTGCAATAACGCTTGCCCTCCAAAAGGCTGACCTTAATGTCATCGTAGACCCTATCAAAGCGCGGCGTGGGAAGGTCGTGGTATCGAAATCCACTTGCAGAGTTTAAGGCATCTTTGAAAAGACCTTCCTTTTCGCTTTCACGTTTGGGCCCACCATTGGGCCTAGGCGAAACGTAGGAAGCCATTACCAGTCCATACACGTCTCTGTTCCGCGCCTGAAGCTTGACCCGAAACCCATAGTGCTTACCTGACCTGAACTCCCCCAACTGACGCCGGAGCCCCTTCAAGGAAGGTCTTGTCTCGTCGTTGGCATTGAACTCCCACGCCCTATGCCTTCTCTGGAGGTATTTCGCTTCGATAAGCGAGCAGATTTCACAGGACGATTCGGATTTCTCCTTTGTTTCGCCTAGTCTGCCTCGCAAAATGACGATGTCGAATTTCTGCTCCTGTTCGTTACCAACGTTTGTCATGGGATACCGACTCCCTTTCGATTCACGCCAAATGTGGTACGCGAACTCCTTGACCAGCACATCCTCCATGCGGCCAGCGACCTGAAGAAAGGCAAACTTCGACCGATTCCTTTTCAGGTATCGAATGAATGAATAGTAGATTGTCGTGACCCCTCTTTGCATATCCCCCCCTTGCCAGAGCAGGCCCGCTTGCTCACGCCTTGGTGTGAGCGGGAGTTTCCATGATTTTCCGGCCAACCGGCAACATACACCCGACCGCCCCTGAATGGAAGGTTCAGTCGAGTTTTCAGTGCTGGCCTCAAGCGACCGCCGAAGGAGTAAGTTCCGTCTCACCCGGAATTCCAAGGCCCGAAGCTGCCGTTTTTCCGCCCGATTCCTCCGAAACTTTTCCTTCCCCCGCCTCCCTCACCGCCGGTTTCCCATTGCGGCAAAACTTCTGCTAGAATCCGTGCCGCAGGAGAGTTTTGCTGGCGCTCATGAAAATCTGCCCCACATGCCAGAAGACTTATCCGGACGATTTTTCCCTCTGTCCTCGCGACGGGGCTCGCCTTGCCGCCCAAGCCACGGAAACCGAGGCGCAGCTTGCCGCCGGCCTGTCCGGCCGTTTCCGCATTGTCCGCCGCCTGGGCGCGGGGGCGATGGGCACGGTCTTCCTCGCCGAGCAGCTTGGCGTGGGAAACCGCCCCGTGGCGCTCAAGGTCCTGAACCGCAAGCTCCTCGACGACCCGGAGTTCCTGCTGCGCTTCCAGAACGAGGCGGGTTCCACGGGCCGCATCCACCACCAGAACGTCGTCACCATTCACGAATCCGGGCAGGCCGATGACGGCACGCCCTACATCGCCATGGAGTTCCTGGAGGGCGAATCGCTCCGTGAGGTCATCAAGCAGCGGGGGGCGCTTCCCGTCACCGAAGTCATGGAAATCCTCCAGCAGGCGGCGAGGGGGCTGAGCGCCGCCCACAGGCTGGGCATCATTCACCGGGACCTCAAGCCGGACAATCTCTTCCTGACGCACAGTGACGAAGGCGAGCTGGTCGTCAAGGTGGTGGATTTCGGCATTGCCAAGCTGCGGGAATCCCCCATGCACACGCAGACCGGCATGGTACTCGGGACGCCCGCTTATATGTCCTCCGAGCAGGCTTATGGCATGAGGAGCGATGAACTCGACGCTCGCTCGGATGTCTATTCGTTGGACTCGCGGGTCACAGGCACTACGTCATGGGACCGACACATGCGGCATTGCATCCGTAGAGTAAGCGAGCTTCTGGCCAAGACCGTGGCTGAGTCCCTGGCACGGCGCAGGCTCCGGTAGACGGGGCCACGGGTTGGGCGGGCGAGGCCGTGTGGTCGGGGGTGAAGCAGGATGTGCGGTCTTGGGTGATGGGGATTCTGGGCGGGGCCGCAGGGTCACACCAGCGCTTGCAATGCCTCGCTAGCTTGGTCCATTGACACGCAGCAGCCTGGAACCACCCTGCTACACCCTGCTACACCGGGAGCTTAAAACCTAAGCTGGAATCGCCTTCGTGCGCAAAGTCCGGGGGCGCAGCGGTGGGGTGATTTTTCAGTTTCAAAAGCGCTTTTTGTGCCTGCCGGGAATCCGCCTATGCCTAGCGGCGTCGGTCCGGCCATCCGGCCTGTACGGCTGGGGCAGCACGGTGATTCTGCTGCACGTGCCGCATAGCAAATTCAGCCCCGATGGCGAGGGCACGAGCGCCCCTTCGCTGCAGAAGGGGTAACGGTCTCCAGGCTTGGCCGTGGGGGATTTGGTTTGCTGATTCATGCCTGGCAAGTTAGCACACGCTGACCCTGCTGGCAACAATCACCCGCAAAGCGATGTTAAAGGATAGGGGGAGTCCCATCGTAAGTCGAGCGCCTGGGACTGGCACGCGCTTACGCCATGCAGGGCGACACCGCCAAAGCCGGGACGACCTATCAGGATTTCCTCACGCGCTGGAAAGACGCCGACCCCGACATCCCCATCCTGAAGGAAGCCAAGGTGGAGTACGCAAAGTTGAAATAATCTCCGCGTTCCGGCCCTCGCTTCCAGGACCTCCTGCGCCGCATGAATTTCCCGCCGCAAGGTCGCTCTCCGTCATTGGCTCCCCCATTTCTTACATGCGCCCCCGATCCGATTCCGTTCCTTACATACGGAGTTGCCGAATCGACTGGCATACGCGGCTACAAGGGAGCACAGCCCTTCTGACCACCTCTGCGAGATTGTGCCTGTGAAACGCCCTTCCCACGCCGGAATTCAGCCAAGCGCCGGGCCAGTTGATGGGTAAGCGACTCTTGAGGCCGAATCCTGTGTTGGACCCGCACCTGCGCCGCCAGCAGCAATAAATCAAGCTACGCAGCTGGGTTCCGGCGCGCGTTGGAATTGGGCGTCAGCGAGAGTCAGTTGAAACGGCGTGGCTGAGTAATCGCATCGGCAAAGAGGAACCGCCGCGTCCCCTTCTCCGGTTAGTCGTAGTCCAAAGTGATACAAGCAACGGTAACTTCCCAGATGCGGACTTCGGGGGAGTCAGGGGACGCAGTTCTACGGGTAGGCCGTGTGCCGGCCGTGGCGGTGTCCGCGGCGATTAGTCAACACGCCGACTATAGAACTAACCCCGCGATTGGACACCAAGCTTATTTCTTGAATTCCAACGTGAGCTTTCAGCGTATATGTGCAAATCAGGAGCGATAGCTCTGGACGACTCTGTAATGCCAGCTGGCGATGCCTTTGGCTTCTGTTTTGGGCGTTTTGGACAAAAGTGTGGAAAGATACACCTTAACGTGGTATAGGGACTTGGCGTTTAAGGGGATAGATAACTGCAAAAGGAGGGACCATGCCAAAAATCTATGAGGAAGTCGTTTTATCTTGTTCCAGGGAAAAAGCGTTTGCCGAGATGACGGTTGTTGATTTTATAAAGAAAAGCCAGCCGGACGTAAGCATTGAATTCGAAACCACATTTAACAGCGAACGGCTGACCAGGTACAAAATGAAGGTCGGGAAATGGGAGCTTGAGTCGGAAAAGGTTATCATCCCAGAGGTGTTCACTTTTGTGACCCAGCGAACGGTGTCTTCTCCTGCCGGATATTCCCTAATTATCCAGATATTCGAGGCCCACGAAAAGGGAACCTTGCTGAGGCACATAGAAGACTTCGAACCCCAAGAGGGTGAGGAGCGCTTGTCGGATTTGAAAAGCAAAGTAAACCAATATCTTCAAGGGGTGCAAAAGTATTTTGGGGGTGAGCACCACGCAAGTGTATTGGGGATGGAAAACAAGTCAGCAACCTCACCTGCTGGACGTTGAGCTTATCGACCCGAAACCGCCTTGTATCCAATGACTCCGTGGGTCGTCCAAAAAGAGATGCCGTGCAATGCTTCCGTACTCAGTCCTCCTTTTCCTTTCGCGGTTTGAGCCACTAGTTTTCCGGCACCCGGATCTACAGTCGGCAAACCGTTGAAGTGCCATTCGCATGCAAACTCCCGAGATACGGGGTTGTGGGAAATAGCTCCTGCCTTTTCGCCTTGTGCTTTTCGACGAATCCGCAGGGGCAATCCGAAGTCCTGCCCGAGCGACGGCGGACTCGGAAACTATGCTGAGTGGGTAGTTCGCTGGATTGGGAATGAAAAACGCGCTTCCCACGCCGGAAACCTGCCACGCGCTGGGATAGTCGATGGGAAGCCGACTTTTCATTCCCAATCCGATCGCGATGCAATCGATCTCGCGAAAATCACTGATGGAATAGGGACTACAGTTATCCGAGTGGCAGCTCGTTTCAGTATGCAAGTCACGCAACCTAGCGGATTCTTTTTGGGGGGAGAGACGGGGTCGTTGGTATGGACGGCCATCTGTACCCGTGGCTGGCGATGATCGGCCAGGAGGGGGTCGTTGGGAGCGGACCAAGTTCTGGCGACGCACAGGTACCTTAATAGGTATTGACACCGTTTCACACCGTTTCTCTTGACATTCCGGGCCTCCGAGACTAGTCTATGGGCGGATAGTCTCAACTAACAATTGCACGACGAACCATTTGAGGCTCCTGCTGCGCATCTGACCGATGATGTGTTCGCCGTTGCGCGAGGCAGCCATGAAAGTGCAAGGCTCCTCTCCTACTTTTCTCTCTTCATTTCTATTCGTTTCCTTGCGTACACCAAGGAGGGTCCTCGGAAAGTGTCTGCGTGGCGGTTTGTTGACGAAGGGACCGCCAACATGGATCCCTTTGTTGGTTTCATTTCCACCGAAGTGATTGGAGGTCAGTCATGACCAGCAAGAGAAGTTTCTGGAGTCTCTTGATTTCTATTATTGTGCCGCTCTTATTGCTTGTGTTCCCCGTTCACATCGGCACAGCAGCCAGGCGGGCGAACGCGCGTCCGGTCGACCAAGTCAAGCAGCGATCTGCTGCCTCTTATGCCAAGTTGCCGCTGAGCTTCGAGATAAACCAAGGCCAGACCGACCCGCGTGTCAAATTCCTCTCGCGGGGCAGCGGCTACACGCTGTTCCTGACTGGAAACGAGGCGGTCCTCTCCTTGCAGAAGGCGACGGGCGTAGCGCCGACTGACGTGGGGACTGAGGCAGGTCAGCTCATTATCAGCGGCGCGCCCGGCGGTCCGGTGGCTGTCCCGCTCACAGTGCAAGACATTCTCACGCCAGGCAACATCGCGACGCTGGCTGGCGGCGGGCTCAATAGCCCCACGGCGCGTTCTGCGTATATTCCTATCCCCACCGGAGCCGCGGTGGACACATCGGGAAACCTTTACGTTGTTGCATGGCCATTGAACCAGGTCCTCAAGGTCGGTACGTCTGGAAACGTGAGCGTCCTGGCGGGGACGGGCGCCGCAACCTATAGCGGCGACGGCGGCCCCGCCACTAGCGCCGGCCTGTACCTATCCGGCATCTACGTCATCATTGAGGCAGGTGTCGCGGTGGACGCCGCCGGCAACGTGTTTATCGCCGACGTTTTGAATAACCGCATCCGCCGTGTGGACGCCGCCACCGGCATCATCACGACGGTGGCGGGCAATGGCGCAGGCGGGATCGGCGGCGGGTTCAGCGGCGATGGTGGGCCCGCCACCAGCGCTAGCTTGAGTGCACCTACTGCGGTCGCCGTGGATCGCGCAGGCGATCTCTTCATCGCGGACAATGGCAACAACCGCATCCGCCGCGTCGATGCGGCCACGGGCAACATCACAACTGTCGCTGGCGGCGGCACGCCCGCCAGCGGTATTGGCGACGGCGGGCCGGCCACCGGCGCCAGCTTGAGCAGCCCGATCAGCGTGGCGGTGGACGGCTCCGGCAACATTTTCATCGCCGACACCTACGACAACGTCATCCGCCGCGTCGACGCCTCGACGCACATCATCACCACGGTCGCGGGGGGCGGTTCCCCAGAGAGCGGAATTGGTGACGGCGGCCCCGCTACCAGCGCCAGCCTGTATTTTCCCTCTGCTGTAGCCCTGGATGCTTCCGCGAACCTCTTCATCTCGGACTCTGTCGATAACGTCATCCGCCGCGTGGATGCCTCGACGGGCATCATTACTACGGTGGCGGGCAACAGCACACAAGGTTTCAGCGGCGACGGCGGCTCCGCCACCAGCGCCGCACTCAATTTATCCTCCGTGTACATCGGCTACCCCGCGATGCCGGCGAGCCTCGCCGTGGATGCCGGCGGCAACCTCTTTATCCCTGACAGCGTTAACAACCGTATTCGCCGCGTAGATGCTACCACGGGCGTCATCACGACGGTGGCCGGGGGAGGAAGCGGTGGGGACGGCGGGCCAGCCACCAGCGGCATCCTGGCGAGTCCGGCCTCGCTGGCCACGGACGGTTCCGGCAACGCGTTCGTCGGCGAGGGGGATAACTTCCGCGTACGCCGGGTAGATGCTTCGACCGGCATCATCACGACCGTAGCGGGGAATGGCACATCGGTTCTCGGCTTCGTCGGGGACGGCGGGCCAGCGACCAGCGCCGGCCTGGCTACTCCGATTGGCCTAGCTGTGGACAGCTCCGGCAATCTCTTCATTTCGGAAGAATTCATTGCTAACCGCATTCGGCGCGTCGACGCCGACACCGGCATCATTACTACAGTGGCGGGCACCGGCACCTGTGGCTATAACGTGGATAGCGGCACGGCCACGAGCGTGGAAGTTTGTCCCCGCGGCCTTGCCGTGGACGCTGCGGGGAATCTCTTCATCGCCGACCGCAACAACAACCGCATTCGCCGCGTGGACGCCACGACCGGCAATATGACCACAATTGCCGGGAGCGGCCCGGCATATCCCAACCCTGGCAGCTTTAGCGGCGACGGCGGCCTCGCGACCAGCGCGACCTTGAATAGTCCGTTTGCGGTGGCTTTCGACAGTTACGGCAATCTTTTCATCAACGACGAAGGCAACGGGCGCATCCGCGTGGTTAACACGCAAGCGACCGCAATCACAGTCGCAGGCGTGGTGATCCAGCCTGGGAGCATAGCCACCGTCGCCGGGAACGGCACTTTCGGTTACAGCGGGGATGGCGGGGCCGCCACGAGCGCCAGCTTTGATGCCCCGTTCGGAATCGCCGTGGATGGCCCCGGCAACATTTTCGTCGCGGACACTTTTGATAACCGCATCCGCCGCGTAGATGCGCAGAGCGGCATCATCACGACGATGGCCGGCAATGCCACGCAGGGCTTTTCCGGGGACGGCGGCCCGGCCACTAGCGCCAGCCTGAATAATCCCTATGACGTTGCTCTAGGCAGCTCCGGCAACCTGCTCATCGCCGACAGTGCCAACAACCGCATCCGCGAGGTCTTACTTGCTCCGGTTGTAACCCTCTCCACCACGAGTCTCTCTTTCATTGTCCAGCTCTTGGACACCACCAGCCCCGCGCAAACAGTAACTGTGACGAACTCGGGTGGCGCGAATTTGATCATCAGCAGCATTGTCGCGAGCGGCGACTATGCCCAGACCAGCACCTGTCCCATTTCCCCTTTGACTCTCAACCCTGGCTCCACTTGCATGATTAGCGTCAGCTTCACGCCCAGCCTGATTGGCACGCGAACCGGCACGTTAACCATCACCGACAACGCGAGTGATAGCCCGCAGGCTGTCCCGCTCACCGGCACGGGGACTAACCTGATCTTCCCGGCGGCCAGCGTCTCGCCGACTTCGCTTTCATTCGGTAATCAACTGCTTGGCACTACGAGCGCCGCACAAGTAGTGACGCTGACCAGCGTCGGCACGACGAACCTGAGCTATTTGGGTATCACGATTACAGGAACGAACGCGAGCGACTTCGCTGAAACTAACAATTGCCCCGCCAGCATGGCGCCGGTGGCCTACTGCACGATCAACGTGCAGTTCACGCCCAGCCAGATCGGCACGCGAGCCGGCACGTTAACCATCGCCGACAACGCCAGTGATAGCCCGCAGTTGGTCCCGCTCAGCGGCACGGGGATCACCAGCGCAACCTACACCTACAGCCCCATCGCGGAACCGCTAATCGCGACTGGCGGCACTAACCCTTATCAGTTCACTGGGGAAGTCTCTCCGTTCACTCCGAACGCCTTCAACTATAAGCTGACATACCCCACGCTTGCCATCCCACCTACTACTTCTGTGAATCTTGTGCTACAGCCTTTCTTGATATTGCAGGCTGACCTGGATGCACTGGTTAAAGGAACCGGTTTCGAGGGGGCCAAAATTGTCCCCTACGATGAGACCGGAGGCTTCGGAGTCCTCTTTCGGGCCACGTGCCAGGATTCGTCTGGCAATCCCGTTACATGTCCCCAGACTACAGGCCCTTACACCCACTACACCAGTTGGAACACTCCTTCGGGTGCGCCGCCCATTAGCACCCCGGCATTCCTGACGGCCCCCGCCGGCACCAACGCCTGGCAGAACGACTTCACCGCCTTCTCCCAGACGAGAATTGATCCCACGGGCGCCGGACATACCTGTTGCGGCCTTTCTGATTTCGTGTTCGTCGATTTAGGCACTAGCGTCGGCTCGCCCCCCACCATCAACATCACCACACCTCAGAATGGCGCAGTTTACCCCTTGGGCGCGCAGGAGGCGGCCAGCTATTCCTGCACTCCCACGCCTCCTGTAGTTTCGTGCGTCGGTAACGTGCTCAACGGGAGTTACATCGACACCTCATCGGTGGGGAGCAAGTCCTTCACGGTAAATGCGATCGTCTCTTCCGGCCCCTCGGCCAATAAGACGGTGACCTACACGGTGACGCCCGGGCCGGTGGCCAGCGTCTCGTCACCGAGCATTTACTTCGGCACGGTCTATCTAGGCACGATTACCACCAAGAACGTGACGGTGACCAACCAAGGGGACGCGCCAATGACGATCACTGATCCTCTTCTTTCGATTCTGTCCGGAGGAAATTCCAAAGAGTTTATCGCGGTTAACCTCTGCCCGAAGTCATTGGCTGCGGGAAAGAGTTGCACGATTAGCGTAAGCTTCATCGCGGGGCCCTTCTACACTCAGCAAACAGCCACGCTGATGGTCATGGATAACGCTCCTGGCAGCCCGCAGAAGGTCGCGCTTAGCGCCACGGTGATCAATCCTCACGCCCAACTGAGTGCGACGAGCTTGAGCTTCGGTACACAGAAGGTGAATACGATCAGCACGGCCAAACCTGTGACGCTCAAGAACACGGGCGCTACAGCGCTGATGAGCATCAGCATCGCGATCGCCGGCACAGACCTGCACGATTTCATGCAAACGAATAACTGTCCGGGTTCACTGGCGGCGAATGCCTTTTGCACGGTTAATGTCACATTTAAGCCCACGACTCAAGGTTTGCGGTCGGCGAGCGTAGTGATTACGGACAACGCCCAAAACAGCCCGCAGAATATATCGCTTTCGGGCACGGGAAAATAGAGCGGACGATTCGGGGCGCCAGGCGTGCGGAAAAAACAAACAGGCGGGGGTGCCCCCACTCTTCCCCGGTTGCCGCCGCAGCGAGCGGAGGCGCGGCAGGGTCCGGGAGGCTACTGTTCTAGTCAAGTTCGCACACGTGGCAGAGAGCGCCATGTATGCGCCAGCCGAACGGTTCGTGGACGGTGAGCCGGGTGCCGTTGGCCTGGCTGTTTTCTTAGCCTTTGTTGCTCTGGGACCAGCGGTTGGAGTCCAGGTAGATCGAGTTGAGGTCTGCCCGCTGCAGGACGTTGGCCGCTCCGGGTTCCTTGCGGATTTCTTCCAGCAGGCGAACTGCCTCGCGATAATGGCCCGCCGCTTCCGCGCCTTTGCCTGTCAGGCGAAGCTCTGTAGCCAGGAGGTAATGACCCTTGGCACTTAGTGTTCGGAGTCCTAATCTTTCGGTCTTTGCCACGGCCCGTTCCAACTCCTGCCGGGCGTGCGAATAATCCTTGATGTTCACCAGCGCCTCGGCCAGGTAAATGGAGCATTCTGCGGAGAGGTACTTCAACCCAAGGGTGTCTGCTTCCTGGGCCAGCCCCTTCAAGGCCCCGATGGCCTCCTGGGAGCGCCCTTCCTTGACGGCTGCTTTCGCAAGGTTGAATTTGGAGATCAATACCTTGCCACGATCGGTGGTGTGCGAACCCACTTTCATGGCCTGTTCGTAAAGGCTCCGCGCGGATTTGAAGTTGCCTCGGTAGAAGAAGCTGTCGCCTTGATAATTCAAAATCTGGGCCACCAAGGCATCGTTTTTGAGCACGCGGGACAGGCTCATGGCTTCATCAAAACTGTTTTGAGATTCCTCCCCGTGCCCTGCCTGAGCCAGCGCGTCGCCGTAGCCGCTCAGGATCTCGATCATCCAGGAGCTCCGGTCGCCCAGCTCTCGAAAGGTCTTGAGAGCTTCTTGTTTGGCATTGACGGCCGCGCCATAACGCCCCTGGTAGGCGAAGAGGGTTCCCATGCTGGCCGACTCGATGGCCGCACCTCGCTTGTCGCCCGCGCTTCGGTAGAGTTCTAGCGCACGGAGGTAGTAAGCAAGGGCTTGGTCGTATTGACCCATATTGGCGTTGGTCTCCGCCAGGTTATGCACGGTCTCGGCAATTTCGTTCGGGAAGTTGCTCTTCTCGCGCAACTGAAGAGCCTGCTGAAAACAGGTGGCGGCGTCATCGTATTGCCCTTTGAAGGAATAGCTGCTGCCGATATTGTTCAAGCACAGTCCCTGGTTGCTTTCGTTTCCCAGCTCGCGCTGGATCTGAAGGGACTCCTTGAAGAGGCTCAACGCATGGTCGTGCTGGCCGCGGTCGTGATAGAAGGTGCCCAGATCGATGAGAGTATCGCCAACACCCTTCTTGTCACCAATCTCCCGCCGCAGTTGCAGTGCTTCCTCGTAGCTCTTCAAGGCCTGATCCGGCTTGCCAAGGCGCTCCTGGATTTGGGCGACCATGTTCAGGCTGGTCGCCATGCCCCGCTTGTCGCCAAGGCGGCGCTTGATGCCCAGCGACTCCTGGCAATTGCGTAGAGCTTCATCCTGCCTGTTTAGCAGCTTGTAAGCGACGCCGATCGCGTAGAGAACTGTGGCTTTCTCCTCCAGGTTGTCGAGTTGAATTGCAAGGGTTAGCGCACGATTCAGGTAATCAAGTCCGCCCTGCGGATTCCCGCTCTTGATTTCCACGCGGCCCATCCCCAGGAGGCCTTCGACGTACTTTGGGTCTGCCTTCAGAACTTGCGTGTAGCGCTCCCGCGCCTTGTCGAACGCGCTGGTATCTTCGTAGAGCCCAGCCAGAATGAACTGGACCTGGGTGTCGTCCGGCAAGACCTTGGCCATGTTCTCGTAAGCCTCGATGGCCTTTGGGTAATCCTTCGTGACCTGCGCATGGCTGGCTACGATCCGATACTTTTCCTGCGGCGGCAAGCTTTCGCTCAGGTCCACGGCCTTTTGGGACGTTTGCTCGGCTTCGTTGTCATAGCCTAGGTTGGCATAAGTCAGGCCCAGCTTGGCATAAGCCAGGGCGAACTCCGGATCTTCCTTGGTGGCAACCTCGAACCGCTTTTGTGCCTCCAGGTTTTTTCCCTGACGCAAGAGCTGAAGCCCCTCGTTGTAGTCACGCAGCGCCGGGAGCGACTTCGAGGTAGGTTTGAACGCCTGCGCCTGGAGTTCTTTCATCTCCGACGAGGATAGGGCCAGGTTTTCCCGGATGGCTTGCGCCAGACGATCCACCGCTCCTGGCAGCGCGCCCTGGTTGGGCGCCTCCGCCTTCAATGTCGCAGTACGGTCCCTTTTCAGGTCGCGCAAGGTGGCATCAATGCGAATCTGTTCCCCCAGCTTCGCGTATTGTCCCCAGACCACGGTCTCCGCGTTGCTAAATTCCGCTAGGCGGCGCAGGGTGTCGGGATCCGGAGTGGAGTCCGCCGTGATGCGCAGATCGTGCAAGATTTGATGCAGCCGGTCAGAAGAAACTGTCCGCAGATAAGACGAGTTTCCGACGTCCGTACTCAACCATTCGGCAAGGCTCGATCCGAGCCAGTCCAGCGATGGGTCGCCGGAGGCGTTGCGGAAGGGGAGAATGGCCAGCGAGATGGTGGGCCCCGAGGGCTTCGGCTTGACTGCCGGCGCAAAGATTTTTCCCCGGAACACAAGGCCGATGAGCAGAAGCATAATCAGGGCCAACCCCGGCGCGATCCATTTCGTCGGGAGCTCCTCCACCATCCGGAATCGCGGCATGTGAAGAGGAGTAACGCCCTTGCGTGGGCCGTGACGGGCTTCGAGGTCCCGCAAGATTTCCTGCGCGCTCGCATAGCGACGCTGCGGGTCAATCTCCAGGCACCGGACCACGATGTCATTCATGAACTTCGGAATCGCAGGATCCAGCTTGACCGGCGGGACGGCTCGCTCCTGGGTGCGCTTCAACAGGGCAGCGACGGAGCTTGTGGCCTCATAAGGCGATTTGCCGGTAAGCAACCCGTAGAAAATGATGCCAAGTGAGAACAGGTCAGACCTTGAATCGATTTCCTCGCCCCTGGCTTGCTCTGGCGACATGTATTCCGGGGTACCCACCAACACGCCCGTTTGCGTCAGGCCGGGCATTTCCCTCGAGCGCGCGATTCCAAAATCCATGACCACAACCCGACCGTGCTTGTCCACCATGATGTTCTGGGGCTTGAGGTCACGGTGGATCACACCTTCCGCGTGCGCGGCATCCAAGGCGCGGCAAACTTGCTCGATGATCTCTGCAGCTTCTTCTGGCTGGAGCTTCCCTCGCTCGGCACGAATATTCTTCAGGTCACGGCCGTCGATGTACTCCATGGAAATGAACTTCGCCCCCTCGGCCTCTCCCAGGTCAAAAATGCGAATCACATTCTTATGTGTGACCTGCCGCGCCAGGATCAATTCCTGCTTGAATCGCGGTAAGACGTCTGGATCCCCCGCCAGTTCAGGGCGAATCACTTTCAGCGCAACCAGTCGGTCGACCTCGCGATCTCGCGCCTTGTAAACTGCGCCCATGCCACCTTGCCCGAGCAGTTCTAAAATCTCATATCGCCCCCCCAAAACATGCCCTGCTTTCAGAGCCTGGGAGGCACCAGCGAGGGTCGTTCCGCCCTCAGCGGGTGTGCGGATGGGCCAAACTTCCGTCACTCCGCTCGTCGCTGTCATGCCCTCAAAGTCAAAGGGCGTGTTACAGTTTTCGCATCGAGTTGCTGCGGCGGGATTGATGTGTCGACACTGAGGGCATTCCATGAATCAGTGCCTTCTCAATAGCTGACTGTTAGCTACTTACTTTACGGGTTTCGGCCTGCCAAAATCAAGGACTAGTGCTTCTTGATCTCAACTATCCTTGCCCCCGCGACTAATACAAGGGTCCATCCTTCTCTTGGAAGGTATAGAAGTGTGCGTCTTCAGCACCTCTGAGATTTGTGTAGCCTTTTTCTAAGCTACACTTCAGTCCCCAGCTCACTCCGAGTTGGATTTGGCGACTGGCCCAGATTGTGCCTGTGAAACGCCCATCCACGCCTGAATCCAGCCCAAACGGTGAGCCAGTCGGCGGGAAGGCGACTTCGAACGAAGCCGCCCGTGCGGCGGACGCTACGCGTGCGAGGAACCGGGCAGGGGTATCTTGATCAGGATATGGTCGGGTCATAAGGAGGTTCCCTATGACCCGTCTACGTCAAATGATGCTGGAGGAACTCCAGCGTCGCAATTACTCTCCCGGTACCATCCGCTGTTACCTGCGTGCGGTCGCGGATTTTGCTCGTTACTTCCACCGTTCTCCGGACCAGTTGCGCCCCCAGCACATTCGTGAATACCAAGCGTATCTGTTCCGCGAACGGAATCTGGATGCGAGCACCGTGACGCAGAAGCTCGCCGCTCTGCGCTTCTTTTTCATTAAGACGCTCAGGAAGCCTTGGAGCGTGGCCGAGACGCCCTACCCCAAACAGCTGAGCCGTCTCGCCTATGAGGCGGTGGATAACCGCCCCCCATGAGAAATCCTCGGTCCCGACATGGGTGGTGAATGCAGGGCCGATTCGCAGGATTTGGCGAATGCGGGCGGTGGCGGGTAAAATGCTTTATTCAGGCTGAAGATTAGACTACGGCATTCCAGATAGGGTGGCATGAATGATAGACGGAAACGATAAACAACACCGCTCGATCCTGCAACGAATTGCCCATCAGGCGATGGTGGCAAAGGGACTGGTTCCAGATTTTCCGGCCCAGGCGCTCACCGAGCTCGCGGGAATCCACGGGCCAGCGACCGGAACGGATGGGTCGACGCGCGATCTCCGCAACCTGCTCTGGTGCTCCATTGACAACGATGACTCGCTTGACTTGGACCAGCTTACTGTTGCTGAAGCTTTGCCGGGCGGAGCCGTAAAGATTCTGGTGGCCATTGCCGACGTAGACGCGTTGGTGAAGAAGCAATCAGCACTGGACGATCATGCGCGGCAGAACACCACCTCGGTCTACACGGTGGCTGAGACGTTTCCTATGCTGCCGGAGAAACTCTCCACGGACCTTACCTCGCTCAGCGCCGCGTCTGACCGCCTGGCCATCGTCATGGAGATGATTTTCACCGGGGACGGAACGCTGCAGAGTTCGGACATTTATGAAGCGACGGTGCGAAACATTGCCAAGCTGGCATACAACAGCGTTGCCGCCTGGCTGGAGAGTAGCGGGCCGATGCCACAGGCGATTGGCGCGGTCAGCGGCCTGGATGAAAACCTGCGACTCCAGGACCGTGTGGCCCAGAAGCTGAGGGCGCTCCGGCACCTGCAGGGTGCGCTGGATCTGGAAACCCTCGAAGCGCGCCCGGTCTTTGCCGGAGATGAACTCAAGGACCTGGCAGCCGATAAAAGGAACCGTGCCAAAGACATTATTGAGGACTTCATGATTGCCTCGAACGGAGTGGCCGCGCGATACCTCGTGTCTAGGAAGTTTCCTGTGCTGCGGCGCGTGGTTCGCGTGCCCAAACGCTGGGACCGGATCGTCGAGCTTGCCGCAGAGCGGGGCTCAAAGCTGCCGCAGGAACCCGACGCCAAGGCCCTGGAACAATTCCTGGTGTCGGCGAAAGCCGCTGATGCCCTCCGCTTTCCCGATCTGTCCACCAGCGTGGTTAAGCTCCTGGGGGCGGGTGAATACGTCGTGCAATTCCCGGGAGGCGATGTCACCGGGCACTTCGGCTTGGCGGTCAAGGATTATGCTCACTCCACTGCCCCCAATCGCCGATTCCCCGATCTGATCACCCATCGCTTGCTGAAAGCGGCCATGGCGGGAAGTGCCTGCCCTTACGAAAATATCGAATTGGCCGACCTCGCGCAACACTGCACCGAAGAAGAAGACGCGGCAAAAAAAGTGGAACGGCAGGTCACAAAGTCCGCGGCGGCAATCCTGCTGCAATCAAGAATCGGAGAACAGTTTGACGCCATGGTCACCGGCGCATCGGTCAAAGGCACCTGGGTCCGCCTTCTGCATCCGCCCGTGGAGGGAAGACTGGCGAGCGGTTTTGAGGGCATGGACGTGGGCCACCAGCTCCGCGTGCAATTGGTCCACACCGATGTGGAGCGCGGATTTATCGACTTTAAGAGAGTCCCGTAGGTGCCGAATTATTGCATGGCTCTGGAACGGGGCGGGTTGGATCGGGATGGTCGTTCAGTTTTTGAGGCCCTGCCCGAGTTCGGCGTCACTGGTCGGAGGATGGCCGACGGGAAGCCGACTTTTCAGGCCGAATCCCTAGCAGCGCCGGAATTGGTTGAGCGGCAGCCACTTCCAGTGGGTCGAGCCAATGGTTTCCTCTGCGGACAACTGGAGACTACTTTCCGAGTCGACCATGCGTCTAGAAACCGTGACTAAAGGAAAACTGACGAATCCAGGGGGGATTGTTCCGGGGCGCCCCGTCGTCCGTGCAGAATCTCGGATTAACCCCGCCCCATCATCGGTAAACACGAGGCGACAAAGCAGGACCGATCTGCCCAATCCGAGGCGAATCCTGCAAATTTCAAAGATTTGCTTTGGCGGCGAAGCTCGACCAGTTGATAGGGGAGTTCAACCGTGGTTACACCACCGAAAGTTGTCGAGAACAGCCGCTTTTACAGGCGGTCCTCCAAGGGGGGAACGAAATTATCACCCGATCACCGGAGCGAAGCGAAGGCGAGGCAGGGGCGTGCGCTGGTCATACGTCTCTCTCAGGCGGCAATCTGACCACTTGCGGTACGTTGAACACCGATGCCTTTTCTCCAGGCTTTGTCTCCGAAATTCAAACTAAAATCCACGAGCTTGCTTTGATGCTGCGTTATTTCGGAATGGACGAATTGCTTTCGCTCATCAGAAGGAATGACCTCTGCTGCTAGGAATTTGAAAATGACATTGACTTCAGAGAACTCCAGATCGTGTGCCGCCTCGTAGGCGTCATCCAACGTGTTGATGGCCCCTACCAAATCCTTCTTGAGCATTTGTTGCGTTCGCATAAGCTTATCCCAGACCTGCTTATCGCATGGGTTTAGGAGCTGTTCGGGAGCCAGCGATTCCCGGACAGCCCGCAGTGTAGTCGCATGCCGCACCTCATCGTTAGATAATCCCTGCCAGAAATCGGAAAGTCCCTGCACATGTGAGAAGAGTCTTGAGAATTGACCGTAGATGTCGGCGGCTTTGTACTCGATCTCAATTGCACCCGCAAAGGCGGTGTCCATTGTCTGCCCTGAACCTGAGTCCATCATTCGACATCACCTCGCCTTCTCACCATTTGCGGTTCTCTCCAATTGACGCAGAGGTAACAATGATTAGATTGATCCTCATAATGGCGAATTCCCGACGCAAAGCGCCTCGACTCAAAGTGACCCACTACTAGGTTATCGGCTAAGTCCCAGTTCTCCCTTAAAGGGGGAAAACGAAAGGTTAGGCGAGAACGGAAGGAATGGCTTACTGGACGACTCTGGAGCACGGTTCAGGGCACACCAGGCTCTCAAGAGTCAGAAGCCTGGGCTCCTCCAGGTCCCGGCACCGCCACCGCCCTATGGCGGGTGGACGCGTTGAGCGGAGACTATGAGGTTTCACTCTGGTAGACAGGGGGTAGCGACCCAGGACAGAAGCGCGCGAGCAACGCAAACTTGAACGTGCGCTTCAAGGGGGAAACGCTTTCGATTCCCATTGATCAGAGCCAGGGGCAGGGTAGGTGGAACCTTCTAGGTCGCTTCCACGATCCGGTCGACGTCGGACTGACCAATCGCGCCAGCGGACCCGTAGTCGCCGGAACGGTTCGATTCGTTCGTGTCGAATAAGGTATGCGAAGCACCGTCCGGCGAAACAGGGCGGGTTGGAGCGCTGGCAACGCGCGCCGCTCCAAAATGCAGCGCCTAGCCAGCGCTCCAGGCAAGTGGTGGGATTTGAGGCAGGGGTCAAAGGCAGGTCGACGGAGGGAAGAAAAGCACCCGTGGTCAGTGCGTTGCGCCAGGGAGCGTTGACGCCATGAGCTCAGTGGCCGCCCGCAGCTTCGGGGCATCGGCCTCCGTCATGCGGGCGACATCGCCGTACTTGAATGCGCCACCACTGGCCCATTCCACCACCTCGCCGATGGCTTGCTTCTTGGCCGTGGCGAAGGGCCGTGCCGGGGAACCCCTTGCGGAGCCGGTTGAACCCGGACCCTGCTGCCGACCCGCTGCCATTGTTGTTGGCGGGAGGTGAGGCAGCAGCGTCTGTGGGTGGCTTGGCGGATCCTGCAAACGGCGATCGAGGAAATAGCTCCTCGTTAGTCGCCTGGTGTTCATCGATGAATCCACGGGGGCAACCCGAAGTTCTGCCGAATGACAGAGTACTCAAAAACTTGATCAGCGGGTACTTCCACGGATACGCCCTTCGCTCCCGGAATCCGAACCGGCCCAAGGTGGGCGAGTTAAAGGGTGGGCGACCGCCTGTCCGCATTTATGGGATTTGCTGAACAGGGAGATCCGGGTCGCCAGATGTGCGGGTAAGCCGTCAAAGTGCCGGCCGTGGCGGTGTCCGCGGCGATTAGTCAACACGCCGACTAGAACTAACCCCGCGATTGGACACCAAGCTAATTTCTTGAATTCCAACGTGAGCTTTCAGCGTGTATGTGCAAATCAGGAGCGATAGCTCTGGACGACTCTGTAATGCCAGCTGGCGATGCCTTTGGCTTCTGTTTTGGGCGTTTTGGACAAAAGTGTGGAAAGATACACCTTAACGTGGTATAGGGACTTGGCGTTTAAGGGGATAGATAACTGCAAAAGGAGGGACCATGCCAAAAATCTATGAGGAAGTCGTTTTATCTTGTTCCAGGGAAAAAGCGTTTGCCGAGATGACGGTTGTTGATTTTATAAAGAAAAGCCAGCCGGACGTAAGCATTGAATTCGAAACCACATTTAACAGCGAACGGCTGACCAGGTACAAAATGAAGGTCGGGAAATGGGAGCTTGAGTCGGAAAAGGTTATCATCCCAGAGGTGTTCACTTTTGTGACCCGGCGAACGGTGTCTTCTCCTGCCGGATATTCCCTAATTATCCAGATATTCGAGGCCCACGAAAAGGGAACCTTGCTGAAGCACATAGAAGACTTCGAACCCCAAGAGGGTGAGGAGCGCTTGTCGGATTTGAAGAGCAAAGTAAACCAATATCTTCAAGGGGTGCAAAAGTATTTTGGGAGTGAGCACCACGCAAGTGTATTGGGGATGGCAAACAAGTCAGCAACCTCATCTGCTGGACGTTGAGCTTATCGATCCGAAACCGCCTTGTATCCAATGACTCCGTGGGTCGTCCAAAAAGAGATGCCGTACAATGCTTCCGTACTCAGTCCTCCTTTTCCTTTCGCGGTTTGAGCCACTAGTTTTCCGGCACCCGGACCTATAGTCGCCAAACCGTAGATCTTGCGCCCACGTTCGCCTGCTGATTCCTCCTGGATAATGCACTGGGAAGGTAGGATGTCTGGCTAATTCCACGGATTCGGCCTGATAAACGCCCTTCCCACGCCGGAATTCAGCCAAGCGCCGGGCCAGTTGATGGGTAAGCGACTCTTGAGGCCGAATCCTGTGTTGGACCCGCACCTGCGCCGCCAGCAGCAATAAATCAAGCTACGCAGC
>Ga0208455_1000252_pt1 | contig 30245 bp, 24 predicted proteins | sample June2015DPH_4_50_FD_184690 | JGI IMG/M metagenome (GOLD analysis project Ga0208455, IMG submission 184690) | Peatland microbial communities from SPRUCE experiment site at the Marcell Experimental Forest, Minnesota, USA - June2015DPH_4_40... | ecosystem: Environmental > Terrestrial > Soil >... | reverse complement strand
AAAGAAATGGTAGGCACGAGGAGACTCGAACTCCTGACCTCTACCGTGTCAAGGTAGCGCTCTAACCAACTGAGCTACGCGCCTACGTGAACCGTTTCAGCAGTTTACCAAACTTTGGTTGACGTGAAACGACGCTTTACACCTGTAAAACGTCACCTGTAAATTCAGTTTACCGCGTTCGAATCGTTCCGCCAAATCGCCTTCGACATCGACTCATGCGCAACGGCATTGCTGCTTGCTGCCCATCCAACCATGCAACCGTTGCAAGTTTCCGTGCAACTAATTTACTAGTTGACAATCAAATACCCCGTACGTCTAATGCAACAGGTCGATATTCCAAGAAGGAGGATGGCGTTTTGCCCCCCAGAAAGTCTCCCACTCTTACAGAAGCTGAATTGCGGCTGATGGAAGTGCTGTGGCAGAAGGGCCCGGCAACCGTCCAGCAAATGCTGGAGGTTCTCCCCGAGAAGGAACCGCTGGCGTACAACTCCGTGCTGACCACGATCCGGATCCTCGAGAAGAAGGGTTACGTGAAGCACATAAAGGATGGTCGGGCCTTCGTTTACTCGCCGCTGGTGGAGCGCAAAGAGGCCACCCGCTCGGAGATCCGCCGTCTGGTCAACCGCTTCTTTGGGAACTCTCACGAATTGCTCGTTCTCAACATTCTTGAAGATCAGGGTATGAATGCGGCTGAACTAAAGCGTCTGCGGGAGATGCTGGAAGGGAGCGAGTGATCCGATGGCAATAGCAGATCACTGGCAGGCCTTTGCACAGATTTTCGCCGACAGGATGCTGAACAGTACGGTTGAGGGGATTGTGATCGCAGTGTTCATCTGGATCATGCTGCGGGCCCTGAGACGCCAAAACTCGAGCACTCGCTTTGCGATGTGGTTTTCAGCCTTAGCGGCCATAGCGGTGCTGCCTATTGTGGAAAGCATGGGATCAAACGCCGCCGGTACAGCCGCGAGGGCCTCCCGTTCTGCGTTCCGGCTACCCGGTTACTGGGCGGTTGACGTCTTGGTTGTGTGGGGCGTCATTGCCGGTATCGGCTTGGCGAAAATTGGCGTTAGTTTTTGGCAACTGAGCAGGCTACGTCAGAGCTGCAAGCAGATCGACACCGCCAGCCTGCATCCGGTTCTGCGCGAAACTCTGAGCGAATTCGGCTCCAGTCGGCGCGTGATTCTCTGTACTTCCGACCGCGTGCGCGTGCCCACGGCAATCGGTTTTCTGAAGGCGGCGATCGTCATTCCGCCGTGGGTGATAAAGGAACTCTCTCCACTCGAACTCAACGCCATTCTGTTGCACGAGTTGGCCCACCTGCGACGCTGGGACGATTGGACCAACCTCGCTCAGAGAGTCTTAAGCGCGTTTCTGTTTTTTCATCCCGCGGTTTGGTGGATCGGCGAGGGCCTGTCTCGTGAGCGGGAGATGGCTTGCGACGACTTCGTATTGGCCGCTACTTCGAATCCGCGAGCGTATGCGCAATGTCTGGTCACGGTTGCGGAGAAGAGCTTTTTGCGCCGCGGCCTCGCGTTGGCCCAGGCTGCGGTCGGAAAAATGCAACAGACCGCCCACCGCATCGCGCGAATTCTTGATGTTGAGCGCCCGGCTGCCACCAAGGTTTGGAAGCCAGCTCTGGGTTTGGTTGCGGCGGTTTCAGTGGCTTGTTTGATTTCAATGCCACATGCGCCCAAACTCGTCGCATTTGACGGGACAGTTCCTGGCCTTTCAGAATCTGATGCCAAAATGACGTCGGCAATGGCGGTCGACTCTGCAGGTGTTGTCGGAGCGAAAATGATTCCAGCGGCACTTCATAGCCGAGTTTCCAGCACAAGTATTCGCAGAAAAGACGTTCTCGCACGAACTGTGAAACTACAACGTCGAAATGACACAGAGTTCCCAGTGGCCACCGTGGCGGCCGCGCAGTTCGTGCAACAAACAAGGGTGGTCAATGTAAGCTCTGACAGCTCCAGCGATAACGTCAGCTGGCCCAGTTCCGTGTTGCTCGTCCTGCAGACGGAGCAAGTCGACGAATACGGCCGGGTCTGGAGCATCTGCGTGTGGCACTTGACTGTATTTCATCCTGTCGATCGCGAAGTTCACAAAGGAATCACTCCGAAATCTACTTAACCAAGTTTTTGATGAAGTAAGAGTGTTTGTGTGTCTTTAGAAACTAAATAATTAGTTGTAACACAAGGAGAAAACTCGAATGAAAACCTGGGTTACTAAAACCCTCCTGACACGCCGCCTGATTGTGCCCGTAGTCGCAGTCGCGCTGGCGTTGTCGTTAACCACTTACGAATTCATCAAACCGGCGTACGCTCGGGGACCGGTTGCGTCTCCCACTGCGACGCCGCTCGATGACAACAGTGTCGGCGCTCTGCTATCGCTCGACCAGGCAATGGAAACTCTGGCCGCGCGAGTCACGCCCGCAGTCGTGAACGTTGCGGTCACGTCGCATGCCAAGTCTGAAATGGCGGACGGTCAAATGCCTCAGTTGCCAGAGGGCGTGCCGCCAATGTTCGGACCGTTCTTCAACCGTCCAATGAAGCCGCAGTCGCAGATTGAGCACGGCATCGGCAGCGGCGTGTTGATCTCACCAGACGGATACATTGTCACCAATAACCATGTGATCGATGGCGCCGTCGATATTCGCGTCACGCTGAAGGATCGGAGAATTCTGACGGCAAAGCTGATTGGAGCTGATCCGCTCACCGATCTCGCAGTGATCAAGGTGGACGGAACGAATCTTCCGAACGCACCTTGGGGTAACTCGACTGCCTTGCGCCCGGGACAGACCGTGCTTGCGTTCGGCAATCCTTTCGGTTTCCGCTTCACCGTGACACGTGGAATCGTCAGCGGCCTGAACCGTCCAAATCCGTTCTCACGGAATGGCCGCTCGCCGGGAAGTTTTATTCAGACTGACGCAGCGATCAATCCCGGAAACTCTGGTGGTCCGCTCGTGGACGCGCGTGGTGAGGTGATTGGCATCAATACCTTCCTCGTCTCGAGCTCAGACAGTTTTTCGGGGATGGGTTTTGCGATTCCTACCCAGATCGTTCGTCCCACCGTGGAAGCCCTGATTCGAGACGGTAAGGTGCATCACGGTTACATGGGGATCGGGATCAGCGACGTGACGCCGGAGAATGCGAAGTTCTTCCACATCGATAACAATGAAGGAGCGATCATTACTCAGGTTGAACCTGATTCTCCGGCAGCCAAGGCCGGTTTGAAAGTCGGGGACGTAATTACCGAGCTCGATGGACAAAAAGTGAGCGATGCCAGCCAGCTTCAGATCGAAGTCGGGCAGAAGGACCCTGGTTCGAGCATCAAGCTGGAAGTTCTGCGTGACGGCAGGAACGTAAACGTGCCTGTAACGCTGGAAGAAATGGGCAGCCGTGACCACGAAGGCAAAGAAAGTGCCAGCAACAGCAATGGAAAGCCGCGCTGGGGCCTCGGTCTCACAGACATGACTCCTGAGCTGCGCGAGCAACTGCAGGCGTCGAGTGACGTCCATGGCGCTATCGTGGAACAAGTACAACCCGGCAGCGCCGGCGACAACGCTGGCCTTCAACGCGGGGACGTGATTGTTGAAGTGGATCGCCACCCCGTGCAGAATGCTGCTGATGTTCAGAAAGCCTTGTCCTCGGTTCCCAAGGGACAAGACGCTCTGGTTCTGGTCTGGTCCAGCGGCGGAAGCACTTTCCGCGTGCTGCATGCCACCACTGCAAACCAAGACGCGCCGGGGATGTAGGTGCTTCGATCAAACGGCACGGCGGGTGCCCCATTTCTCGCGCGTTCTTTGCGCGAGAAGTGGGGCCTTGCTCGTGTGGAGCGGGCACTCCTGCCCGCTGCCTTTGACGCTGACTTTGATTTTGACCTCACTGGCGAGCCAGGTCGTGTATCTTGTAAAGTGAGAAGCGGGCTTTTGCCGCAACGAAGAATCAAACTCACCTCCGGAATCCACAACCCTCGTGTGACATCTCACCTTGCCCTCGATCAAAAATCAGCCCATTATTGTCGAAGCACTGACGGTATATTCAGCCAGGCGGAGATCGAGTGTAAGTCCTTTGTTCTCTGGATTTTGACCTGTAACTTCTCTGCCATCTAGATTTTGCAGACACTTTTTGTGAACCCCGCGCCCGGCAAGACTTTCAGGAGAGGAAGGGGATCTCTCGGACCACAGAGAATCTGACCTCCCAAGCCTTGGCGAAACCGGATGTCGCCAATATTTTTCTCGGCAGATTTGCACAGGCTTGAATGTCCGTCGATTTCACCGGACAACGCACCCGAATCATGACAGCGCTCGATGTTATCCTAGTTGAGATCTATCCCCGATGAGGCTGTAAACCTTTCATGTCGAATCCAACAATTCCCAACCAAGCGCTTCCTGAATCGTCCGCTGCCGAACCCAGCGAATCGTTTAGCGACATGCTCTCGCAGTACGAGAAGAGCCACGCGCGCAAGCGCGAAGATGGCGGGAAACAGCTCGAAGGCACAGTAATTGCCGTCTCCGCCGATTCGGTATTCCTCGATATCGGCTTCAAGAGCGAAGGCATCCTCCCGCTCACGGATTTCCAGAACGCGGGGGAAACTCCAAAGCCCGGCGACAAGATGCCAGTTTCCGTGAAGGGACGCGATCCGGAAGGCTATTACCAACTCACCCGCGCGAAAGTCGAGCGGCCGAAAGACTGGTCCGCTTTAGCGAAGGCATTCGCTGAGAAGGCGACGATCGTTGGCACGGTGACGGGCGTAATCAAAGGCGGACTCAGTGTGGACGTGGGAGTGCGCGCGTTCATGCCTGCCTCGCGCAGCGGAGCGCACGACGCCGCCGAGATGGAGAAGTTGGTCGAGCAGGAAATTCTCTGCCGCATCATCAAACTCGACGTCGCCGATGAGGATGTTGTGGTCGACCGCCGCGCCGTCATAGAAGAAGAAGAGCGCTCGGTGAAGGAGCGCCGCTACTCGGAAATGAAAGAAGGCGACACGGTGAGCGGCACGGTTCGCAGCCTCACCGACTACGGCGCTTTTGTCGATCTCGGCGGAGTGGATGCCTTGCTGCATGTCAGTGACATCGCGTGGAGCCGTGTCAGCAAGCCAGCCGACATGCTCTCCGTAGGCCAGCAGATCGACGCGAAAGTGCTTAAGATTTCGACCGACGCAGGCAAGCGCCGCATTTCTGTGGGCGTGAAGCAGTTGCTCCCGCATCCCTGGGATGCAGTGCCCGAAAAGTATAGAGTCGGCGAGCGCGTTCGCGGCACGGTAACGCGCGTTGCCGAGTTTGGCGCATTCGTGGAACTTGAGCCGGGGATTGAAGGCCTGATTCACGTTTCAGAGATGTCGTGGGGAAAGAAGTTGAGAAGTGCTAGCACGCTCGTAAAGCCAGGCGAGACCGTGGACGCGGTAATCCTGGGAGTGAACGCGGGTGAGCGCCGGATGTCGCTGGGCTTAAAGCAGGCGCTCGGAGATCCATGGGCTGACGTGGCGCAGAAATTTTCCGCAGGTTCGGTGATCGATGGCCCGGTCGTCAGCATCACCAAATTCGGAGCGTTCGTACGGCTTGCCGAAGGTGTGGAGGGCATGATTCACATTAGTGACATGAGCACGGAAAAGCGCATTAATCATCCGCAAGAAATTGTGAAGGTCGGGCAGCTGGTCAAGGCGCAGGTGCTGGCCGTGGATACGGAGAAGCGGCAGTTGCGATTGGGAATAAAGCAACTGGTTCCCAGCGGCTTGGACGAATACATTGCCGAGCACAAAGAAGGGGATGTAGTCACAGGCCGCATGATGGAGGTTTCGGATGGACACGCGCGCGTGGAGTTAGGGGAAGGCATTCAGGCAAGGTGCCGAATGGATGGATCCGGGGCAGAGGAAGAAAAGGACAATGGTGTTGCATCGGATTCTGCCTTATCGAAGCTCAATTCGAAGCCTGATTTGTCTTCGCTAAGTTCCATGTTGCAGGCGCGCTGGAAGGGCGCAACACCAGGCGGTGACGCGAGACCGGAACGGGTGCGCACCGGACAGATTCGTAAGTTCCGGATCGCAAGGCTAGATCCAGCTACGAAGAAAATTGAATTGGAATTGGCGTAGTTCCGACTAAGAATCTAAAGTGCGACGCTTTCGGCGCTAATCCATTTCCCGCGTCTGTCCTTCTGCCGCCCGCATCCCCGCGCCCGCAGCCGCCGAAGATTCTTCTTTGTTCTTCTGCCAGTCTCCTTCGGCCAGCACGCTGATCCCTTCCAGTTTCTTCTTCTTCAATCCGGCATTGATCCCCGCCAGGTTTTTCTGCGTAAGTTTCTGGAAGTCGTCGATCACATCTTGCAATTCATGACCCAGCGACTCGGTCCGCGCCAACTGGTAGTCCGTTGGCTTACCGTCGTATCCGGTCACTGCGCCGTAGAGTTGTCCCAGCAGTTCGCGGATCCGTTCCTCGCCCGTGATCATCCCGCCTTCTTTCGTGGCCACAATCTTCGAGCGGAGCGCGTCGCAATCCGCCGCCAGTTGCTGGAGTTGCTTGCGCAGAGGATCCTTCTCCGTCAGCTTAGCTGCACGCGCATTCGCCGCATCGCGCACTCCTTCAATCGCCGCGACCCCGTACGTCATATGTTCCAGTTCCTTGTAAAGCTTCATCGAGAGAGCAAACTGCGCCTTGCGGTCCGCAAGCGAATACTTTGCTCGCGGATCCATCGCAACGTCCAGTTGCTCGGCGTAAGTCTGATCTCCCTTGGTGAGCTTTACCGTATACTTCCCGGGCAAAACTCGCGGCCCCTGCGCCGCCTCAAACAGCGCCGAAGCAGCCGGAGCAACCGCCGGCGGCTTCACGCGCATGCCCCACCCAGCGCGGTTCAATCCCCGATGCTTGCTGCCAGCCACTGTGTCCACCAGTTTGCCGTCCTGATCAAGGATCTCGATCTTCAAATCGCCGAAGATGTGGCGTCCTTTCTGGTAATAGGTTATTTGCGCATCCGCAGGCCGGCTCCGTCCGTTAAAAGTTTCGTCCCCCTCTGCCCAGCCTCCGAACGTATCGAAGTACTGGATCGACGGCCGCCCGGGCAGAAGCGTCGCCTCCTTCTTCATCACCTCGGGGGTCAGCGCGCGCAGAGGTGAGATGTCATCCACGATCCAGATGCCGCGCCCATGCGTCGCCAGCACCAAGTCAGATTCCCGCGCCTGCACCGCGATGTCATCTATCGGAGCAGAAGGGAAGTCCGTCCCCTTGTATTGCGCCCAGCGCTGTCCACCATCCACCGAAATCCAGAGTCCGAATTCAGTACCGAGAAAGAGCACGTTGCGGTCGACCGTATCTTCCTTGATCACATGAGCAAACCCACGCACGCCGCTCTCCTGCGTTGGAAGCGATGTCCACGTCTGTCCGTAGTCGGTGGTCTTGTACACATACGGCTTCATATCGCCGAAGGTGTGCCGGTCGAATGTGGCGTACGCTGTTCCTTCATCGAAGCGGCTGGCCTCGATGGTGGACACCCACGAATTCTTCCCCAACCCGCTGACGTTTTCCACCACATTCGTCCAACTCCTCGCCCCGTCGCGTGTGACTTGCACATTGCCGTCATCGGTGCCCACCCAGATAATCTGCCCATTCTTCGGCGACTCCGAAATGGAGTAGATCGTGGTGTGCATCTCCGCAGAAGAATTGTCGACGGTCACGCCGCCAGATTCTTCCTGTTTCTGCTTTTCCGGATCGTTCGTCGTCAGGTCGGGAGAAATGCGATCCCAGGATTGGCCGTGGTCGCGCGAACGGAACAGGAACTGCGCCCCGATGTAAATCGTTCCCTTCTCATTGGGGCTCATATGAATCGGAGTGTTCCAGTTGAAACGCAATTTTTTCTCGCCGTAATTCGGCCACGGCTTGAGGCTGCGAATCTCGTGCGTATACCGGTTCACTCGTCCGATCTCGCCACCCTGTGCCTCGGCGTAAAGGTAGTCTGGATCCGAAGTGTCCTCGAACATCCAGAAGCCATCGCCACCGTACATGTTTTCCCAGCGCGAATTGGTCACCCCGCCTGGGTACGATGAATCGCCCACCCACGAACTGTTGTCCTGCAAACCGCCATACACGTGGTATGGGTCCGCATTGTCGGCACTCACGTGATAGAACTGCGAAACCGGCAGGTTCATCTGATGCTTCCAGCGATTGCCGCCGTCTTCACTGCGCCACAGGCCGCCATCGTCGCCAGCTATGACGATGTTCGTGTTTTTCGGATTGATCCACACGTCGTGGAAGTCACCATGCGCCGCGCTGGAAACTACGTTAAAGGTCTTTCCTCCATCGTTGCTGAGCAGGAGAATGAGATCAGGTTTGAAAATCTTGTTTTCATCCTTGGGATCGACAATCAAATTGCCGAAGTAAAACGGACGCCACACCATGTAGTTGCTCGCGTCCAGCTTGGTCCACATCGCGCCACCGTCGTCAGACCGGTACAGTCCTCTGCCTTTTTCCGCTTCGATATTGGCGTACACAACTTTCGGCTTCGATTCCGCCACCTGCACAGCGACGCGGCCCCACGGCTTCGCCGGCAGTCCCTCGGCGTTGCTGTCACTCACTTCGCTCCAGTGGGCTCCGCCATCGGTCGACTTGAACAGTCCACTGCCCGGACCTCCCGACCGAAACGTCCAACCCTGCCGCCGGAAATCCCACATCGCCGCATAAATTGTTTTCGGTTCCTGTTTACTTCGAGCGATCATGGCGCAGCCGCTCGAACCGTTTGCGCCCGCCAGAACTTTCTTCCACGTCTTTCCGCCGTCGGTAGTCTGGTAGACTCCGCGTTCGTCGTTGTCATCCCACAGATGCCCGGTGGCGCAGGCCAGAACGTCATTGCTGTCGCCAGGATTCACCAGAATCTTTGCGATGTGCTCGCTATCTTTGAGGCCAACATTGGTCCAGTTTTCCCCGCCATCCGTCGACTTGTACACGCCATCGCCCACCGACACGCTGTTCCGTACCCAGGCTTCGCCAGTGCCCACCCAAACGATCTTCGAGTTCGAAGGATCAATCGCCACCGCGCCAATGGATTGCACGTCTTCGCGATCAAACACCGGCTTGTACGTCGTGCCGCCATTCACCGACTTCCACACTCCGCCGCTGGCAGCGCCGACGAATACGGTGATGCGGCCGTTCTCCTCTACCGCATCCAGCGCGGCAATACGTCCGCTCATGGTGGCCGAGCCGATATTCCGCGCGGGCAATCCAGATACGGTCGCGGAGTCGAAGCGGTACGGTGCCTGCGCCCCAGCCTGCACCGCGGCGAGAGTCAACGCCGCCCCGGCTAACCCTGCACTCAACAGGGTTACGAATCCCGACTTACGAGCGGATGCTTTCATGTTTGCGAATCCCTTTCCCCACGGATGATTTTTCGTTGCGACCTTCATCAGGAGCGGATCATTGAATCCCGACGATGCCGGACTTCTTCTCCTCAGTTTTCAGCGAAGACGGAAGCGCGAAATCCGCGGGGTCGATGGTTACGTTCGCTTCCAGCTTTTGCACCGTGTTCGTCTGTGCGTCAGGGTGATTCTTTGTTCCCTGCGAAATCGAGAACGGGAACATCACCCCCGCTACCGGCTTGTAGGAACCGAGGCCCACCACTCGATCCCGCACCGAGCCTCGAATAAACTGCTGAATCTCCTTGCGAATCTCGATAAAGGTATCTGGATCGAGGTAGTAATAAATGATGTCGCCATTCTTCAGCGTCACCTTCAACCGCAAAGCGTCATCCCCGTCCACCACGTCGTGCCCCAGATATTCAACTGTGTTGCCCTTTTCTTTGTAGTCCACCAGCGGTCCGTCGAAATCCGCGTCCAGCAACAGGTCGCGCAGGTCGTCCTCGCCCATCAACTCTGGGTCTTTCTTGCCCCCAAAGGGCTGGATCTGCCAGCCCGACGTGCCGTCATAAGCTTGCACTGCCGTCATCCCCTGCAGCGAAAACGTCTCGCGGATCAGGTTCGGCCGCTCGTTTTCCTGAGTCACGGCGGCGGTGAACCCACCGCCGCCTTCGAAGGTGCCAGTCATACGGAGGGTTTTAATAGCCTTGATTTTATCTATCCCACCCTTGGCCTGGATGTTCTTGGCAATCAGTTCGTCCGCAGTTTGCGAAAAGGAAAACTTACCGAGGCAGCAGGCAGCAATCAGCACTATCACGGCGTGACGCATCGAGCAGACTCCTGTTGGTGAGGGACTTAAAGAACCCGGGAAACGGGAAACAGTACTGTACCCGGTAGTAGACGTGTTGTTCAAGTCTTGGTGAGCAGGGCCGCAGGAATTGCCTTCCCCATTTTCGGTCTGGCGACTCGCACTCAGTGCGTGAACGAAAAATTCAGCCCGGTCGTCAGCACCACGTCATTCTGCTTGGTGCCTTCTGGCGGGTTCGACACGTAAATATCGCTGAACTGGTTCTGCCAGCCCAGCCACTTGCTGATCTTCGTCACCAGCCCCAGGTCAAACGTTCCGCGGTATTCGCCCGTCTGGGTCAGGTCGGGATAGAAATATAGCTTTTCCGCAAGCACGGTGCTCTTGCCGAATTTGTGCGTCAACTCCTCGCCCAGAGTGAGGGCGCCGAAATTGTGTACTACCTTATACGAGTAAGTCGTCGGTGGAGTCGTGGTGGTCGTTACCGTCTCCGTGTAGTTCTCATCCGTGAAGTTGCCGCCAGCCAGAAAGTCCAGCGTTGTCTTGTCGCTCTTGATGGCGTGGTATCCCAGACCGACACTGCCCACAGACCGCAGATTCAAATCCTGCAGCGCGTTGCTCATGAAATCGGCGCCCACGAAAGCAAACATTCGCGGATTGAGATTGCGGTCGTAACGAATTCCGCCTGCCTCAGTGTTCGCCGTTGTGCTCGGAGTCGCGAGTTGGTTCGTCCCATAGACCGCGTTCGTGTACAAGCTGAGCTTGTCATCCTTGGTGGCGCGAGCGGCGGTGAAAGCCAGCGACAGATTTTCCGTCTGGCTGTTGCCGCGAGTCAAGGAAAATCCCACATTAGCGCCGCCGTTCCAGCCCTCCAGCAGGCTCGGATGCAGCGCCTTCTCGTAGGCCACTTGGTCGGCATCGTTGCGGATCGCCACCACACTTTCCTTCGGCGCTTCCACGGGCGCGCCGCTCTTGCTGGCGACCTCCAGTTTCCCGTCCGTCGTTGTAATCGGCCCGACTACAGTCTGGCCGTTCGACAAGGCCACGTGCAATGGATGATCGGTCGTAATCTGCGTGATTGCCGCGAACTGCACGGTCACGTCTCCTGCAAACTCGGTGTGCAGCACTAGCGTTTTGCCGTCGGATTTCACGATGGCACCGGTCAAGTGATCGCCATTCTTCAATGTAATCTGATCGGCAAAAACCACTGAACTCAATCCCAAAAACGCGATTAGGGCAACAACTTCGACTTTACGCAACACAGCCTACCTCCACCTTTCAGAGTCAGTTTCACAGCTTAAGTGCTTATATGGCCCGGAATACCTAGAACAAATCGGACAGGAAATGGCGCAAAGCGGCGATTGAATCAAAGAAGATTACTGCCCGCGAAGGGAACTCAGCCCTTGGTTTCTTTGGATTCGGTGCTCTTGCTCTGCTCGGTCGAAGCTGGCGTTGCAGGAGTGTCCTTCATGCCCTCTTTTAGGGCACGAATCCCCTCACCCAACCCTTTGCCCAGTTCAGGCAATTTCTTGGGACCGAAAACCAGTAGGGCAATCGCGAAAATGATAATCAAATGCGTTGGCTGAAACAAACCCTCAAACATCGGAACCTCCAAAGACCACACTACCACCTGTGCATACGCTACCGGACGGGCACCGGGAAGTCAAACCCCTCCCCGCACAGCTTCTGAAATCTGTGCCTCAGCCGTCCTAACTTGATAATCTGCCATGCAAGGGGAATGGTGCTGTGACTAAAATCACAGTGCGATGTGACCGACGAAGTCCCAGCAAGCAAGAAGTAAGAATGGGTAGTCATCTTCCGAGCACCAACCCACTTTTTCACCTACCAACCGCAACAGCTCCGTCATCCCACCCCGTTACTTCCGTGACCTTACCTCCGGCTCGGCTGACGGGCTAATGTGAATCAGCGGTTCGACATCAGCGCTGTAGACCGCGCAGCAAGAGACGCCGCGGTTAGGACAACCCAGCAAGCCAAACCGTCTCCGGAGAGTCGAGTGAAGCGAAAGGGCCTGTCAGTTTTTTTCTTTCTTTTTTGGGTGGCCCTCGCTGCCCAGTCCAGTGAAAGCCAGCCCGTCACCCCTGTCCAATTGATGGCTTGGCTCACGGCGGGTGTTCCCAGTAGCCGACTCGTTCGCATCATCAAAGAGCGCGGTATCGCAAACGTCCCCTGCAAGGATCAGATTCGTCAATTCGAAGCCGCTGGTGCCGATGCGAATCTGCTCCGCACTCTCATCAATCTGAAACCGTCCGCGGCCAATTCCGCAACGTCCGAGATACCCGCTCCTTTATTGAAAGCAGCGGCCGACGCCAAAGCCCAACGCTTCCACGAAGCCGAACTCGATTTGCATCCAGCCATCGGCTCCGACCCTCAGAATGCCGCCCTACACTTCGCTCTTGGGGGCATGCTCATCCGGCAAGAGCGCTGGGACGATGCCTTTGACGAGATTACTCTTGCCGCGCAACTGATGCCGGATCTGCCCGAGAATCACAGCAGTCTGGCGTACATTTTCTATCGCCTGGATGATGGTCCCAACGCGATCGCGGAAGCCCGTACCGCCCTCAGTATGGATCCACAGAACGCCGAGGCCTACCAGTTCCTCGGACTCGCTCTGTACTCCAACGGGCAATATGCTGCTGCCGTGCATGCTTTCGATGAGTCTCTGGCCCGCGATGCGGCGAACTCGGATACTTACTACGACCTAGGGATTACGCTGCACGCCGCGGGAAATCAAACCGCCGCCATCACTTCTTATCGCGAAGCCATTCATCTGAATCCGGTCTTCTGGGAGGCTCATTCCAACCTTGCGGTGGTGTTGCACGAACAAAACAAGCTGGATGAGGCCATCTTCGAATATCGCGAAGCCAAGCGCCTGGCGCCCGAAGAAGCTTCCGTCCGCAATAATCTGGGTAATACGTATTGCGATAAGGGCGACTTCGATGCAGCCATGCTCGAACTGCGGGAACTTTATCGCCAGCATCCCGAGTGGCAGCAAGGACACGGCTGTCTGGCCCGCGCTTACTTGTCGAAGAAAGATTACGGCAACGCCATCCAGGAATTGCAACTGTCGGTTCGCCAAAATCCCACCAGCTCTTCCGAACACCGCATGCTTGGGGAAGCTTTCGTCCTCGACGACAAGTTGGAGGAGGGTGTACACGAGTTGCGTCTGGCCGTCACGCTCAATCCCGACTCCGACGCGGCTCACCATTTTCTGGGCACAGCGTTGTTTCAGCAGCAACAACTGGAAGCCGCGGAAAAGGAATTCCGCGAGGCGCTTCGTCTGAATGCGTCGCCGGACAACCACTACTCCCTTGCGGCTTGTCTGATGACGATGGATCGCTACCAGGAAGCGTTGTCCGAACTCGATGCCGCCGCGCGGCTGGATCCCGAACGCACGCTCTACCGTGCACGCCGCGAGGAACTGGTGAAACTGATGAGGGAAACGAATTCCCGGTAACCACAGGACAGTGCCGGGATATGTACTTCCGCTATTTTCAACCGGGCCAACGAGTTACTTACACTGGATATTTGGGGAGAGGTTGACCATGGACTCGACGCGATCCGCACAAGCAGCAGCCGCAAAACAGGCGCACTCAGCTCTCCGAGCGGAAAGCGATACGCGAACTGACCTCCGGAACCTGGAGCGCATAGCTGCCGCGGCTCCGGGCGAATCCGTGCACAAGCCCCTAGGTTACGGTCTACCGTGCGCCAAGTGCCGTCTCTACTATTCCGCAAGCCTTGATACTTGCCCGACCTGCAAGAGCAAAGAGAGAGTTTCTCCCAGTGTTGTTCCGGCCGCTCCGAAAGGACAAGCCGCAGCTGAGTCGGTGCCCGACAGTGCCGTCGTCGAACAGGAGCGAGAAGCTTTCCTGAAAGAGTTCAAGTCCCAGCTTTTCGCGGCGCATGCGGAAGTTGCAAGTTCACCAGTGATTTGCACTCTGGGCGAGCACCACGTTCAAGGCGCCGAGGCGGCTTCCATTTGCAAGCAGTGTTACGACCAACTGCAAGAGCGCGTGGATGTCTGCGAAGCGGCTCTGCACATCGACCTGAAAGATGCGGCACAAATTATCTACGATGCGGTCTGGGCCGATCCTTCCGACCCCAGCAAAACCTACACGAATGCTGCCAGCTCTCTACTCACCGAATTGCGCAAGCGCGCCGGAGTCTCGAGCATGATCGGCCCCTTCCAGCCGCTGGGCAATTAAGGCTTCCCTCGCGACAGCTTGGAAGCAATCAGCGGGGGCACATTTGCACTTACTCGGGCTTCACCGCTACCCATTTTTTCCCGGCGTACAGCTTGTATGCGGCGCCATCCTCAACCAACTTTAGGGGCACGGCTCGTTTCAACGATGCGTCAGTTTGGGAGGGAACGCTGAGTGCGTCCTCGTTCGCCACATTCATGACCGTGAACTTGTCCGCCGCAAGCCCGAAGCCGTAGGCTCCCGGCGCTAGTTCGGAGCCACCAATGTTCAGCTTGGACTCGCTGACGAGCATGCCCTGGTATTTCTGCTGCACCGCCGTCGAGTATCCCGAGGTGTCGACGAGAGCGGCAAACATGACTTTTCCATCGGCCGTTTGAAACCCGGCCGCGTTCCGTAATTGAGTTGGCGCTTTCTGGCCGGCAAAGAAAAACTCCGCGGGCACCACCTTCTTAAGTTCGTCAGCGCTCAGCAGGTGCTGCGCCGCTTTCTGGGCCAGGCCCATGCTCAAAAGTACCGCTACGACAGTACCAACCGCCGCGAAACGCATATTCTTCATCGAATTGTCCTCGATCAATTTATAAGTATGGCAAGGCTCACGGGCACTTTAGTCCTTTTCGTCCACAGGTGCAAATGGGGTCTGAGAACTGGTTAATTCCTTTTGCGCGCAAGATTCGGATAGTCGTCTCTCCGCCTTCGCAATACTCTGTTCCTACCATGAGTCTCACTAACATGACTTTCCTTAACGCGACTGCCAATGCCATACTCGCGGAGGACGCCACCACCGCCATGTCCTCTGCGCGCGCCAACTCGACGAAGCCTGACCGCGATCGTCAAATCAAACAGCAGCCAAACGACGGTCGTCCAAGCGATGATCGTCTAAACGAAGATCAGTGCTGGGCTGCCGTGGCCGAGCGCGATTCCAGTCATGACGGAAAGTTTGTCTTCGCCGTCGCAACTACTGGCGTCTATTGCCGGCCGTCGTGTCCGGCCCGTCGTCCGCGCCGGGAGAATATGGCGTTCTTTGCGCGTCCTGAACTGGCGGAGCAAGCAGGGTTCCGTGCTTGCCTGCGTTGCCGGCCGCAGTTGGTAAGCGGCAACGCGCAATCCGACACGGTCAAAGCGATCTGCCGCTACATCGAGCAGCACCTTGATGAAGCCATCCCGCTCCAGCGGCTGGGCAAGGCCTTTCGGCAAAGTCCTTTTCATTTGCAGCGCCGCTTCAAGGCCGTGCTCGGGATCACGCCGCGCGAGTATGCCGATTCCTGCCGGATGCGTTTGCTCAAGCGCAATCTGCAGGCAGGAGACAATGTGACGCGGGCCATGTATGACGCGGGTTACGGCTCCAGCAGCCGCCTCTACGAGAAGACGGCGTCGCAGCTGGGCATGACGCCTGACAAGTATCGTCGCGGGGCCATTGCCGCTGCCATTCGATATGCCTGCGCCGATTCACCGCTCGGACGCATGCTGATCGCGGCTACCGACCGCGGCATTTGCTCGATCCAGTTTGCGCGGTCCGATGGCGAGTTGATTGAAGGACTGAAGCGTGAGTTTCCTTTTGCCGCGCGCAAGCCCGACGAAGGCGGATTGCAAGCTTGGATCGCAGCTGTGCTCTCGAAGATGACCGGCAAGGAATTGAATTCCACCCTGCCGCTGGATATCCGCGCCACTGCCTTTCAGCGGCGCGTGTGGACGTATCTGCAGTCGATCCCGTTCGGCGCGACGTGCTCTTACAGTGAGGTGGCGAAGGCGATTGGCCAGCCCAGCGCTAGTCGAGCCGTCGCGCGTGCCTGCGCCACGAATCCCGTCGCGGTTGCGATTCCGTGCCATCGCGTGGTCCGCGAAGATGGCAACATCAGCGGCTATCGTTGGGGGGTGGAACGCAAGAAGACGCTGCTGGAGCTGGAACAATCTGTCGTAGAGACGTAGCTTGCTACGTCTCTCTCGTGACCCTTCGTCAATGCCACCGCCATTCGGTACGCCGCAAGCGGAGGGATTGCCAGCAACGTCTCTACAACGCTGCGTCGATGACGTTACGGTTGCGAACTACCGACCAGTTCAGCGATGCAAGTGCGATGGTCGCAATCAGAATCAGCGCCTGGCCGAAGTCCACGCGAGTCACCAGAGCCGCGCATAGCAACACACCCAGTACAGCCAAGAAATTTCCTGCGGGCAGGCGGAACATTGCGCCTTCCGGCTGCTTGCGCCGCAGTATGGGCAAGGCTGCGCAGCCAACGCCGTAGTAGAGAAGCCGGGCTACCGCGGAGAGCGTTACGTTCCATTTGAATTCCCCGATCAGCGCGAACCCCCAGACCAAGGCCGCGAAGACGAGAATCGACACGTAGGGGGTGTGAAAGCGGCGATGCACTGCGGCAAATGCTTTGGGGAAATCCCCTTGCTCGGCCAGGGCGAAGGGGACGCGTGGCATAGCGAGAATTTTCGCGCTGAGATATCCGTAGAAAGAGATCAACGCGCCGACGGCAACCAGAGCGGCGCCGATGGGGCCAATCGCAATCCGAGCCACGTCGGCGAGGGGGCGCTGGCTGTGGATAGGATCGGGTAGGACTCCGACGACTACCCACTGGATGAGAGCGTAGATGACGGTGCAGAGCAGTAGAGCCGTGAAGAGGGCGAAGGGAGCGTCACGGCGAGGATTTTTCGCTTCGCTCATGGGCGCCAGCGCGGTCTCGAATCCGCCGTAGGCGAAGACCAGGAGCAGCACGGCTTTCATCCACTGGTTGGTGCTAGGGGAAGTGGCGGACGCGGTTGCGATGGTCCAGTGGTGCTTGTGAAGCACGAACAGACCGAGAACGATCACGGCAAATAGCGGGATAAGTTTGGCCGCTGTGAACAGGTTGCTAACCTGCGCTCCGGCGCGCACGCCGCGAATGTTGATGAAAGTCAGAAGGCCTACTAACACGGTGAGAATGATGGCTCGAGGCAGTGGATCTTTGGCGTGCGGAAAGAACTCGCCCAGGTAAATCACAAACAGGTTGGCATTCGCGGCGGGCGCGGCGACCTGTCCAAGCCAGAGCATCCATGCCGTTTGAATGCCTATCAGGCGCCCGAAGGCGACGCGGGCGTAAAGATAGGGACCGCCGGCCTGCTGAAAGCGCGATGCAACTTCGGCGAAGCAGCTCATGATCAGGCTCATTCCAGCTCCGGCCGCGAGCACGGCGTAAGGACTGTAGCTGCCGATGAGACCTGCCACAGTTGATGGCAGTCCGAAGACCCCGCTGCCGATGATGGAGTTCACGACGAGCGCGACCAAACTCCAGCGGCCGATGGCGCGGATTAGCCCCTGTTGAGGGTCGTGGCGAGGGACGCTAACAGTAGAGGATTCAATCACCGCAGGTTTGTATCACAGATTCTGGATTTCCGGACAGATCGGCTGTTGATAACGCCAGCACGGCTGGTGACCTTGGAGCAAATCGCAACTGTACTGTTAGCCGTGGTGCAGAGCCATAGGCGCGGGGGGAAGGTTGCGCGCGTGAGGGCGTTAAAAGCCTTCCCAGACGCTGGTTTCAGCTCTACCAGACTGCCGCGCAGCCGACCGCCAGACCAAAGTAATTGTGTGAATTACCAAAGCGCATGATCGTGGGACATCTATCCGCTTGCCGCTGGCGATGAGATGTTCTAACGACACAATTCAAACCACACAATGGCCACGGGAATCGATCCACAGATGGACGACCTTCATACGCGGATCATGCGAGTTACCGAAGATTTGCGCGTGATTCAGCGCGAACTCAACTGCGCCGCCATGCAAGCGCCCAGCGATCCGGAATTGATGGAAGCTCTGAGCGCGCTGCCGGAGACGGAAGCCATCCAGATTTTGTGCAAGGCGCTCGACCAGATGCGCCACTTCCTTTGGTTTTACACCCAGGTGATGAGCAACGATCCAGAACTCGGCGACAAACTTCGCCAGTCCAATGCCTCGAAGACGGTCGAAGACGGCAATGTGGATACGTCCTTCCTTGACCAACTCACCCGGGCAGATGAGGCCGTGCTATTGCGCTACATGGCCGAAGCCAAAGAACGCAAGCCAAACTAAGCTGCGGCGCCGCCAACGATCGTTCTCTTTACTTCTCCATCTGGACCCAACACTACAAGGTTGGCTTCCGCGCCAGGTGTCAGGCGCCCGTGATGCGCAAGTCCCACCGCTCGCGTGGGATTCAGAGTTGCGGCACGGACCGCGTCTTGCAGGCTCCAATTGGCGAATTGGACCACGTTGCGCACGGCGCGATCCATGGTCAGAACACTGCCGGCGAGTTTGCCATCGGATGTGCACCGGCCATTCTTGACCTCGACTTGGATGGGACCGAGTCGGTAAGTGCCGTCGGGCATGCCCGCTGCCGCGGTGGCATCGGTGATCAGCACGGCGTGTTCGATGCCTTTCGCCTTCAGGAAAAGTTTCACGACTTCCGGGGCAACGTGAATTCCGTCCGCGATGATGTCGGCGCTGAGTTCCTCGCTGGTGAGCGCTTCGCCAAGGATACCGGGCTCGCGATGATCGAGCGGACGCATAGCATTGAAGGTGTGCGTGGCGTGGCGAGCGCCGGCCTTCACCGCGGCGCGAGCGCTCTCCATGACGGCGTCCGAATGGCCAATGCTCACGCAAACATTGCGCCGTGCCGCTTCCGCGATAACTTCGATCGCACCGGGAAGCTCGGGTGCTATGGTCATCATGCGCACGTGCCCGCGCGAGGTTTGCCAGAAGCGTTCAAAGATTTGCAGCGTAGGCTCGACGAGGTTTTCCGGAGGATGGACGCCGCGCCGCTTGTGGCTGAGAAACGGACCCTCCAGATGGATGCCAAGCGGCCGGGCCTGGACTAAGTCGCCATTGGTGCCGAGGGGTTGAGCCGCTTCGATGGCGTCGGCAATTCGCTCCAGCGCGGCGCAGGTCTGGTCAAGCGGCGCGGCGACGGTGGTAGGGAAGTAGCCGGTTACGCCATGCGTTGTCAGGAACTTGTTTAGCCGTGGCAGTTCTGCGGGCGAGGCCCGCATGACATCGAGTCCGGCGCCGCCGTGCATATGGATATCGACGAAACCTGGCGCCAGAATCGCGTCGGGAATCTCGCGAGTAAAATCAATCTCCGTTGCATTCTTCGGAATCTCACGCTCGGCGCGCGACGAGACGGCGGAGATGATTCCGTCCTCAATAAACACGAGCGGGTTCCTTAGCTCTTCCCGCGGCGTATAGAGACGATGAGCGCAGAGGACGATCATATTGCGTTAGCTTATGAAGCGTTCGAAGCTGGTGCGCCACCAGTGTAGCGCGAAAAATGTATCGGCGAGGCAGGGGGGACCGGTCAAACGAAGCGATGCTATAATCTGAATACCTATCGAGAAGTAAACACGCGCGGGTGGATGTTTTCCTTGTTGCCGCCCGTTGCGCCGTCGGGGAGTGGCTCAGAGTTTGTACTGCGATAGTTCGGGACCAGGGGGTCGGAGGTTCAAATCCTCTCTCCCCGACCAAATATTCTGCAATCAATCAATTGCGGTGTTTGTGAGATACGCGACACACGTCTTGTTCGACGGTTCCAGGTCCTTTTTTTACCGGTCAGCAGTTGTTCAATCAATGACTTAGGAATTGAAATGAACCCCTAGCGGAAGAACCAGGGGGTCAAGGTTCAAATTCTCTCTCCCCGCCAAATTCTAAAGCACTTATCGGAGCTCTCAGTGGGCGCTGTTGGGCGCATATCAAGACAACGAATCGCTAATGTCTTTCTTGTTGACTGAGCTGTCAGCCGTACTCGCCCTCTCGCAACGGAATCTTCACAACTGCACTTCACTCCGGAAGCTTCATTTCGTGCCAATACCCGAGGAATTCCGCCAACGTCCCATGGGCAAACCGGCGCAATCGTGCCCGGTCGTCTTCATCATTCGTAGTCATCTCGAAAATCGCATACTGCGATGGGCCGCGGTGCTCAGGAGTCCGGAAATGGGTTCGCAAATGGTTGATAGCAACCGGCACGTCCGGATGATTTATGACCGGACTTTCTGCAATTCGTTGAACGCATGATCGAGGTCCTTCTCTATATGCGTTCAGCGTCCAGACTACGTCGTAGGAATCCTTGCTCTTGTTCCTTTCGTCGATGGCAAAGGCCTTCAACACGACGAATGGAAGAAGATTTCCCACTCTCGCGATCACCGCCTCCTGGATGCCACCATGGTCCAACAACTCTCCATGCAGCGTGATCTCAAAATGGTCTAACCCTGCGAGCTCCGCTCCGCGCGTGCGCACTGCGCTGATTTTCGATCCTACATTCTCTCCCGGATTTCGCAGCAGTTGACCGGGCTGACCAGCGCCAACCGGACAAAAAAACTCCAACAGAACCCTGACGCCATCTACGTTGCGCTCCCAGCGAAAGGTTTCCTCCTGACCTGTATCCGGATTTCTTGCCGGTGCGAACTGAACTGCCCTGAGATTCTGCTGAAGAGTCCGATAGGCTTCCGCTTCTTCGGTTGCAAGGCTTACGCCGACTACGATATCCAGATCGGTGCTGCCGATGTGTTCCCTCATCTCTTGCGGTATGGTTCCAACGAGATAGCGGGGAGTCATGCCACCAATCAGGAACAATCGGGTACCCCACGCTCCAATGTTTGTGAGGATTGTTCGGAGAGCCTTCTCGCACGCCGCCAGAGCTCGCGGCGTATAAAGCAATCGCGGATTCGTGGACTCAGGAGACGCCATTGGAAATGATCCTTTGGCGGAGACTTTGAGCCACTTCGGGCCCCCGGCCCCCTGCATTGACTGTTTCGATATACGCTCGTGGTCGAGAAATGATCCGAAGGTCCTGAATCGGGAAATCGGCTTCACTACTGTTAGGAACCCACAACGTCGCATTGTCGAACGCTAGATTGCCCTTTGATTGCAGGATCTGCAAATTCGCTCCCATGTCTACAACCTCACCGCCCAGAACAGAAGCCACTTGTCGAGTCGAAAAATGAGACTCAATCCAAATACTTGGGTCGGGGAATGTTGTAAGCGTCGGAGCATATAGGTTCGCTGCGGCCGTACCCCCCAATGCCCAACGTCCGTTGAGCTGATTTAGCTGCGGGATTTTTCTTAGTAGTTCTTGCGGTGATCGGCTCCAGACGTAAAGACCAGTGGTCTGTGCTCCAGATTGTTCTTCTGTAGCCCACAGATCCAACAGCCCGCCGGCGTTCGAAACTTTCCAGAACCTCTGCGGACCCGCGCCATGCGTATCGAGTAGCTCGAGCTTTGAAAGGCGTGTCAGCACGCGGCTCGCTAATGCAGCGGACACGTGTGCCTGCTTCGCGAGATTTGCGAGGCGGATTTCCTTATGGAGTAAATTCAACAGCAATATCTCTGCTACAAGACCTGATCGATCCCGGAGTCGAGCGCGAATCGCCGACTCTTTTTGTCCGGTTCCTTCAAGTTTGACATCGACCAAGAGACCTGGAGCAACTAAACGACAAATTCCTGTACGTTCCTCGATCCAGGAGATACCGTTTTCACGAAGCAACTCCCGAGTCGCTGAAGACAAGTACTGAGTGGCAATCAATCGGTTCCGACGACTGGCACTATGGGCGGAATCCTGCCATAGCCGAACGAGTTCGTCGGCCTTCTCCTGACTCAGAACACTGATGGAAAGGACTTCGAAATTCGCCCGACGACCAGCGTTGACACTGACAGACAGAGAATCAGGCTCCGAGCCTGGATGCACCTCAAGCCCTTCGACGCGGTGCAACATGCGCGATACTGACTCGGTCGGGGATGCTTTGACGTTAAGCCTCACAGGTGTAAATTTACTCCAACACCCATATTTACAGCAACAGTAAATATTGCTGTTCGAGTGCATTTTGCTTAATATCAGTCACTTAGACAATATCATTCCGTTGTATCGGTCCGCACGGCCCGCCGTGATTTCCCGCATACGGCTCACAGATCCCTCCACACAGACACGGCGCTACTGCCCCAACCCCGCCCGCTGCCCCCCCAACCACCACCTCCGACGCCACCCGCGCCGTAACCCGCCACGCCGCCCTCGCCGCCGCCGCCGTCGTCTCTGAAGGTCGGCGGCTTCACCCCCAAATCATGCTGAGAGTCCCTTCCCACACACCACATCACCGAATGACCTTGACATAATCACTACAGGACGACTACGACAACGATGAGCAACCGCGACGAAGGTCGTGCTATCGCTCGTCAGGAATTGAGGACGAAGTGCGCAAAGATGGCCAGCTTTGAACATGGTCAAATGTATGTGGCGCCAGCCGCATCCGCCAGTTGAATTCGCCGTAATTCGGTTAGAGGGCGGCCCGACGGAAAGCCACTCGCGCCTTAGCATAGATGCACTATTCCGTCAGCCGCCATGCCTTGCGGCTGCTGGCTTGTCGGAGCAATCCTCACGGGAGTCGTATGCAATGTCAGAGCTAGAGGGATAAGGCAGATCGAAAAAGCGCGACAACACTTACCGGATGTCGCCGCGAACGATCTTGATTAGGGAACAGACTCAGATGAAACAAGGGATTCGCAGCAAGACAGACCCAATGGAGCGTGAAATTGAGTTAGCGCTCCGACCGGGAGTATTCATTGGCTACCGCGAAGGTTTCTCCTTTGTGACCCAGCTTGAGGAGGTCGCCGCCCAAATCCATAAGCTCGTCGCCACCGAGCCCAGGCGCGCTCTAGGGCTCTCCGAGACGTTCCTTGCGGGCTGCCATGCAAAAGCAGATGAACTCGATGATTCGGATGGCAGCTTCGGCCAATTCGCCCATAAACTCATCTGCCTCTGGATCAAAGCTCGTCAGGCCTCCGGCGCCGAACCAGACAAAACCGTTTCTACGCTGCTGGCGTGGATGGACGACGATCCCTACGCTTTCTGCCATGAAATCGAGAAAGATGCTGCCGCGGCTTTCGACAAAGCAGGGCTGGCTGCCTTCGAAAAGCAAATTCGCCAGCGTTTCGAGGCTGCCTCGGCGGACCGTTCCAGTTGGCCGTACAGGCACTGCAGCATAATTCTTCGCGCGATCTACTGCTCGCAAAGGAACGTCCAAGCATACACAAGGCTCACTGAACAGACCGGGCTCGAACCGGAGGACTGCTTGGTTGTCGCGAAGTTGCTTGCTCCACGAAAGCAGGGCGAAGCCTTGGATTGGATCGAGCGCGGGTGCACACTGGATCGAGAAAAGCGGTTTCGGTCCGGGGCGGCCTACGAGCTCGAAAGACTTCATCGCGAATTGCTGACTAAACTCGACCGAAAGGATGAAGCGCTCGAAGCTGCATGGACTGACTTTCTGGAGCACCCCTCGAAGTTCACCTATCAAGATCTCATGAGATTCGTGCCCAAAATTGAGCGCAAGGAATGGCACGAAAAAGCACTCGATGCAGCAGCAACGGGTGCAGACCTGGGTTCACTGCTGGAATTGTTCACCGAGACTAAAGAAACAGAGCGGCTGGCGAAACAGGTGCGTGGCTCTTCACGCGAAGCTCTCAAAAATGTAAGCCATTATTTCACCGAGCCTGCAGCGAAGCGGCTGGAGAAGAACCATCCAGATCTTGCCGCCTCCCTGTGGTGCGCACAAGGAATGCGCATCGTGGACGCAAAGAAGAGCAAATACTATGATGCCGCTTTATCCAATTTCGAGCGCGCGCGAGACTGCTATCAACGAGCGGGATTAGCCACTGAATGGGAGAAAACGGTGCGCCACGTGAGCAGTTTACATTTCCGCAAGAGCGGCTTCATGAACGGATTTCAGGCGTTAGCAGCTGGCGCGAAACGCGTCGAACAACCTTCCTTTCTCGAGCGAGCCAAGGCACGTTGGGGCGAGCGGCACCGGAACCATTCATGAAGGACGAAAAATCACCAGAACGGGCGGCCCTGGATGCGATTATCGACGAGCTTACAGCAGAAGCACACAGCGATGACGAACGGATCTGGAATTTCCAGCAGGCGTTTCAGAAGCACGTCTCGTTACCTTGCGATGGCTTCGTAATCGGCGAGCCAGTGAAATTGGTGAGCTTCAACTATCGGCAACCAGCGGCGCGGGGTGACAGCGACCTGCCGCCGGTCAGATGGTCGGGAATACGAAGTGGCGGCATCAGAAGTTCTCGTGCCAAAGCATACGGGCGGTTCGCGATATCTCGGCGCGTACCGCCATTGGTTGGGCCTGGTACCCTATGTCCTCGATGAAAAAGCTACACGACGCACGGCAATCTCCGGCGAGCGTGCGAGATCGATCACTCTGCCGAATCCGGTAGAGCTGATCGTACTCTCGGTCAAGCAGACGACGGCGCGTTGCCGCCCACTTCAAAGTAACCAAACCATCACACTTCGTGCGGGTCGCATTTGGGATGTTATTCCCGGCGAGATCGCCGTGGTCCGGCAACGCAAACAATGGAACTACTCCGGGACTGCATATCTATCCGGCCGCGTTGAATCCACAAGGATCGATGCCAGCGCATTCGGGCTCGTCCCACTAAAGCTCGAAGATCGGGGTAATTGGGATCCAGCAGAAGAATATTGGGGAGAGCAAGGCGAGCCGATCGAGAAATGGGCCAAGCCGATCATCGCCCGAGGGCCGCGGCGGCAATTCGAGATGCAACCTGGGGGCCTCAGTTTAAGGGGACATTTCTAATGAGTCCGCGAGGGGACATTATCAAAGAGTTTCAACACGGACGTCGCGGGGACCTACACAAACCCCAGCTTCCCGCGTTACACTTGCACTGCCCCAGTGCACGGAAACCCTATGCGGGAGATTAAGGAACCTGATTGGAAAGTGCTGCGGCGAGTGCATCCGCTCGCACTCGAACGCTTCTGCGAGCGTGTCCTTGCCGAGATCGACCGCGTCTCGCGCGATGGCGCGACGAGTCACCATGCGCGCTACCTCCAAATCTTCAGGATTCCCCAACAACGTGATCGGGAGATGGCGCGTCTCTTCGACAATCCGCGGCGCTCTCATGCACTAACGATGCTGGCCCAGATTCGCTCGCAGGGGTTGCTCACGCAGGATGAATTTTCCAGTCTGAGCCCAGAAACGCGCGGTGCCATTCAAATGCTGCTCGGTGCCGGATGAAGCTCCATATGGCTGCACGGTCTCGCTTTTCCACCTCCACCGTCATCGATTCGGAATACCTAGTCCCGTGGCTGTCCGCAGAAGGACCCCTGGCCTACAGCCCCAGCAAGCCGCCGTCGAGGGACTACTTCTTCCAGTACACCTGGATCCTCGCGGGAATCTTCAATCCGCAGATCAATCTGCGCGAGCATCGCTACTTCGGCAGTCCCCTCAAGGACAGCGCACTTTTCCTTTTCGACTTCTGGGCAAATGCCCGTAGAGGAGATGGACCCGCGCTGCAAAGATACTGCCAGTTCGGATTCTTTTCAGACCACGAGTTGAGGACGCCGATGGCGGCCTATCATCATGTCCGCGACTATCGCGACACACCCGGTTCCCTGCTCATTCAACATGGTAGTTATCAGTGGGTCTCCCTGGAGGATCAGCCGAGCATCCCGGCCGGAGAGGTGTCGCTTTATCGGGGCATCGGACAGGCCACTCGTTTCCGTTGCTTGCGATTCCGGCCCGAAGAACTCTCGCCCGCTGACGGGGAAATATGGCGAAAGTACCTGCGCGTCCAGGCAGACATGCTGTCGGACTCCATCCTGTCTTTCAACACGATTCATGACCGCCTCAAGCGCTGCGAGACCGCAGGCCTGCGCGACGGGACTTGGGTGGGCGACGAGCTGGCCACGCAGGCCGGATTAGACATTCAATCAGCAGGCTTCGCCAGGGATCTTTGGCACGCCGCCCAGCAGTCGTATTCGCTCGAACCCGCGATGGGAGTAGTGAAGTTCGGTCCCCACCATGTCGTCGTCAAGACCCCCCTGAGCAACATCCGGATCACGACGTTCTTCGCGGGTGAGTGGGAAGCAAAGATAGTGGATCCGAGCCGGATCTCGGAAGTGCAAGCCGTCGGCTGTGAGGTGGATTTCGCCCCTCCAATGGAATAATCACCCTATGACTCCCTATACCTCATGTTGACGAAACCGAGCGCCGAGCTGACGCTGTTCGACACACTTTCGCGACTCACTTTCACCAGAGCGGCGAAGCTGCTCGGCCCCAAGGGTAACCGCCTCATCGCCACAGGCGGCAAATTCGACATTGACCTCACCACTCAGGTCAAGTTCGATCGGGAAATGTTTCGGCTGACTCTGGACGGCGCGGCGGTCACGCTGACTTTGAGTCCGGCCGCCCGCCATCGTCTCGAATGGCGCTGCGACGCGTGCGAGGTGCCGTGTGAGCACGCCGGGGCGGCCTTCTCTCTGATTCTCGAAGAGAAGCTCGCGCTGGGACTGGCCGGAGCGCCACCCGCGCGGGCCTCAGCTGAAAGCGTGAGCGAGGAGGCGCTGGTCGCGCAAGCGCTCGCGGAGCGGGCAGAGCGCGCCCGGACCGAGAAAATGCGGCTCACGTCTCTCGACAGTCAGGAGATCTGGACCGACTACACATTGACCAATGCGGCCTCTGGCAAGTCGTACCGGGTCGCTCTGCGAGGGTGGCAGCCGGGACAGTCGTACTGCTCGTGCCCGGATTTCCGTAAGAACACGCTCGGCACCTGCAAGCATATCCTTCATGCGCTGGAAAAAGTCCGAAGACGATTCTCCGACTCGCAGCGCAATCGACCGTATCGGCGCCGGGACATCAGTGTGCATCTGTCATATGGGGAGGAGCTGGAATTGCGTATCTTGTTGCCGCCCCACCTCGATGACGTGATCACCGGCATCGTGCGCCCGATCCGCGATAGGCCGATCACCGATCTCCCGGATCTGCTAAAACGCATCCGTCAACTCGAAGCACACGACGTCACCGTGACGGTCTATCCCGATGCGGAGGAGTACATCCAGACCCGTCTGCGGCTGCAGCGCATCGCGGCAAAGGTCGCCGAGATCCGGCGCAATCCGAAATCTCATCCACTACGCACGACGCTGCTGAAGGTGGAGATCCTTCCCTATCAGCTGGACGGCATCGCTTTCGCAGCAAGCGCTGGGCGCGCGATTCTGGCTGATGACATGGGACTCGGGAAGACCCTTCAGGGTATCGGTATGGCGGAGCTGCTGGCGCGCGAAGCAGACATCCGCAAGGTCCTGGTCGTTTGCCCCGCGTCCGTGAAAGCCCAATGGCGCAGCGAGGTTGTCCGCTTCTCAGGGCGCGATTGCCAGATCGTCTTAGGGAGCGCTGCGGGGCGGAGCGGTCAGTACGAGAACGAATGCTTTTTCACCATCTGCAACTACGAGCAGGTATTGCGTGACATTATCGCGATCGAACGCGTGAGGTGGGATCTGATTGTTCTGGATGAGGGCCAGCGCATCAAGAACTGGGAAGCGAAGACGGCTCAGACCATCAAGAGCCTGCGTTCGCCGTTCGCGCTCGTGCTCTCCGGCACGCCGCTGGAGAATCGGCTCGACGATCTTTTCTCCGTCGTCGAGTTCATCGACGACCGACGTCTCGGACCTGCATTTCGATTCTTCAACCGTCACCGCGTCACCGACGAGAGCGGCAAGATCCTGGGTTACAAGGATCTCAATGTGCTGCGCGAAAGACTCAAGCCGGTACTGCTGCGCCGGACGCGCAGCGCGGTGATGAAGGATTTGCCCCCGCGCACGACGGAAATTGTGCGGATTGCGCCCACGGATGAGCAGGCGGGCATCGAACTCGCGCAGATGCAGATTGTGAGCGCCATCGTCCGTAAATCGTATATCTCGGAGATGGACCTGTTGCGTCTGCAGAAAGCATTGCTGCTCGCACGGATGAATGCGGACAGCACCTTTCTCGTGGACAAGCATGCTCCGGGCTTTTCGAGCAAGCTGGAGCGGCTGCAGGAGCTGTTGGAAGAGCTGGCCGCGGAGGACGATCGCAAGATCGTGCTCTTCTCCGAATGGACAACCATGCTCACTTTGATCGAGCGGCAGATCACGCGACTCAAGCTCGATTCCGTAAGGTTGGACGGATCCGTACCGCAGAAGAAGCGGCAGCAGCTGGTGGACCAGTTTCAGCGCGATCCGACCTGTCGCGTGTTCCTCACCACCAACGCGGGCTCGACGGGGCTCAACCTCCAGGCGGCGAATACGGTCATTAATGTCGATCTGCCGTGGAATCCAGCCGTTCTCGAGCAGCGCATTGCCCGCGCGCACCGGATGGGGCAGAAGAACCCGGTGCAGGTCTATTTGCTCGTGACGGAAGGCACGATTGAGGAGAAGCTGCTGACGACGCTCTCGGCCAAACATGACCTGGCTCTCGCCGCGCTGGATATGGAATCTAATGTGCAGGAGGTCGCACTCGCATCCGGCATCGAAGAGCTGAAGCAGCGCCTCGAGGTGCTGCTCGGCGCGAGGGCACACGCCGCGGTAGACGAGACGGAAAAGCAGCGCCAGCAGCAAGAGGCAGAGCGGCTCGCTCGCCGCTCGCGTGTGGCAGAGGCTGGAGGCCAACTCGTCGCTGCCGCATTCGCATTCCTCGGCGAAATGATCCCGCAGCGTCAGCCAACGAACGGTGCAGACCAAAAGGCAAGCGAGTTCAAAGCTCGTCTCGCCGAGTGTCTGGAGCGCGACGAGCAGGGCCGCCCGCGACTCACTGTCACACTGCCAAACGAAGCCGCCCTCGAGAGCCTTGCTAGGTCACTTGCCGCCCTGTTCACCGTTACCGAGACGTGATCTTTGTACGGTCGCCAAACCCGTGACGATTGAAGCTTCGCTCGGATAGGTGATGTCGGCCAACGTCAAAGGAGCGCAATTACATCCTCAGTGTTTAGCCACAAGATGTTTGCACAAATCTCCCCTCGCGTAGCCGTTAAATCCTAAGGTCCAGAACCCGCGAAGGCCGGTACGATGCCAGGCCACGACCGTTTCGGGCTTGACGATGATTAGGGCCGAACGCCAGTCGCTCCAGAGGCGGGACAGCCAGCCCCATAACAGGCGGTCCGCCGGGGTCAATTTCGGGCGTTTTCTCGCGGAGCGTTGCAGCACAGCAACTGGGTGGCGCAGAGCCAGGTTCTCTAGCTCAAGCGCCACCGGAGAATGCAACATTGAAGACAGAGTGCCAAGGAGTGTCGCAAGAAAAATGAGCATCGGAGGAGAATTAGGATAGAAAGTACAATTCCCATCCGCTGAGACACTTTGAGGTTTTCGATAGGCACAGTATCTTGGGCCCGGAACCTGTCAGCCGATGCCTGGTGCAGCGGTCGCCTCCGATCGTGTCCAGTTCGGTACAACTTCGGTACAACTGAGGGAGAGAAAAATGGTTCGCTGGCTCCTAAGCGACACCAAATGAAGCATTTGGAATTTTGACTTTCTTGGTTCGGGACCAGGGGGTCGGAGGTTCAAATCCTCTCTCCCCGACCATCTTTTCAATCGATTACGCGGCTATTGATTCTCCAGCGTTTTCGGTACATTTCCGTACACTCGGTACAACTGAGGGCAGCTCGAAGCCGAAACAACACTGTGCCGCCCACATCTTGCGGAACTGACGTCCTCTTTGATCTTGTCATAGAGGTCATCCATGGAATTCCCTTTGTGTCCCATCCAGTAATTCCGAAACCCTTCTCACGTCTTATTCCGCAGGTACGTGTTGCTGAAGCGACGGAAGGCATGGTTCCCGCCTTGTGCGTTCCGGTGTGCGGGTTGATGTTGTTCAGTTCCTTGAGACCCTTGTGCAGATGGCGACGGATGATGTTCGACGGCGAGAGAGGCTTTCCTATCCGAGTGCAGAATAGGAAGCCCAGCTCTCAGTTTAGCGGCGGTGGGGTCATGCCCGCGAACGCCGTCCGGAGAAATTTCCCTTGGGCATCGAAATTCCAGGTGAATATAGCAAATCCTGCACGCTCGCAGGCGTGGCATCCGTTGAGCAACGGATAGCCCACCACAAACTGT
>Ga0208455_1000250_pt1 | contig 30725 bp, 29 predicted proteins | sample June2015DPH_4_50_FD_184690 | JGI IMG/M metagenome (GOLD analysis project Ga0208455, IMG submission 184690) | Peatland microbial communities from SPRUCE experiment site at the Marcell Experimental Forest, Minnesota, USA - June2015DPH_4_40... | ecosystem: Environmental > Terrestrial > Soil >... | reverse complement strand
GGCGCTACCGATTGTCATTGAACCGCCGGAACATGGGTATTGACATTTAAAATAGACGTTCTCAGTCCTGCCAATTGGTTCAAAATCCTTCCGATAGGGACGCCAACAAAAGAAAAGACTTGCTGGAAACCCCATTTTTCGCTGGGGACACACCGGGGACACAATAAGTTTTCAGCTCGACTTCTTCTCTGTGTCCCGCAGCATCGCGACCACTTTCCCCTGGGCTCTGCGCTTGGCCGGCGTCATCGCCTGGGCGTAAACGTCCATGGTGATTCGGGCCGAACCGTGACGGAGCAACTCCTGCACCACCTTCACGTCTTCGCCGTTTGCGTGCAGCAAAGTCGTGTACGTCCGCCGGAATGTGTGCCAGCCGATTCGCTTGGCGATGCCGAGCCGTTTGGCCACCGGTTGGATGCGGTACGACATCACCTTCGATAGCCACACCGGTTGCTTTCCACGTTTCTTGCCGGCCCGTGCCGCGTCCGTTGCAAAGACGTAGTCCTCGGGTCGGTTGTACTTCGTGGTTCGATACCACGACAGCAGGTCCTCGGCGATGAAAGGATCGATCGGGATCGGCCGCTTCGAAGCTTCGGTCTTAACCTTTCCAACTACTTGGTCTACGACCGAGCGCTGCGCCATTACGGTTAGCTCCTCAAAGTGAATGTCCTCCCATCGGAGCCCGGCCAGCTCACCGCGCCGCAGGCCCAAAGTCATATCCAGCCACACCAAGATTCGCTCCCGTATCCGTAGCTCCGCCTGGAGGAGTTGGAATTCTTCGACCTCTAGCAGGTCCGGGATACGTTCGCGTTTCGCGCTCTGACGCACACCTGATCCCCGGACCGGCCCGGTGATGGGGTTCTTGTCGGTGAACTCCCATCGGATGGCGTGGTTGTAGAGCGTGCTCATGGTATTGCGGATTTTCGACCTCGTACCCTTGGCCCGGGGAACCGAACGCAACCAATCTTCGACTGCAACCGTTCGAACCTGATCAATCGCTGTTTTCCCCCAGCGAGGCAGGATCCAACAATTGAGAACGGATTCACAACGATCCCGGGTCGAATAGGCACGGCCTTCCTCGCCCTTGTCTACTTGCTCGTGCTCAGAGAAATGACCCACGAGTTCCTTCATGGTGATCTGCACCAAGGCCGCGAGCCTTGGTCGACCAGGTTTAATCGGAAGGCTCGTGCTGCGTTTTCGGCCGCCTTCCTGGTCGGATATTCCTCCAGAGTCCCGATCACTCTTTTTCGTGGAGCTCGCCCGCCATCGGGCCTAGTTTCGCGCCACCGGAATACCCAAATTTGCTTGCCACTCGAGGAGACGTCGCGATTGACACCTCCCCTTTGGATCCGCGTCCTTTGCATCTAGCTCCTCCTTCCCGGGGACACGGACCGCACTGGATGTGCGTTTGAATTTACCTTGGATCTCATCCAGGTGTCCAATTCCGACAGGAGAAACCGCCAGTGCCGGCGGGTTCCTTCACTGATTGAGTATGCCGGTACGCTGCCTTCGCGCGCCAGGCGCATCAGGGTCTTGGGATGAATATGCAGAAATGCGGCGCCCTCTGGCGCATCGACGTAGGGCTCAGGACGAGAACTGGGCTCCCGCTGGTCGCCGAGAGGACTTGCGCCAGTGCGCGAGTGGTGTAGCATTTCGTCGGCTTCGTCAGACACAACGCGACGCCCTTGGTTGGCGCTGAGGACGATTTTGTTGCCGAGCGATGCCATATGATTCCCTGATCCGTTCCCCCAGCTGTAGCTGCCGTAAGGCGTAGCACAGCGCCTTTCCTACCGAAGAGCGCTTTTGGTTCCTGTTTGGCGCGCATAAGCACGGCCTTCAAGGCAGCCCCGAGTACTAATACCGGCTTCTAGGAACTCAGCCCTCATTCACGCGTGAGGCCCCGGCCAGTTTGGTGTCCAATGGCACACAATTTTACTTGACTCATGGTGTCCAATGGAGTACAAGAGAATTGTGCAGACGGTTGTCGAGACGCCTACTTACCTCGCGATTGCGAACAAACTTTTTAGCGAGGAGGAGCGTGTGGACATCGTGGCACTCGTTGCGGCTGACCCGCAATGTGGAGACCTGATCCGTGGAACGGGCGGATTTCGAAAGGTCCGGGTTGCACGCAAAGGAATGGGGAAGAGTGGCGGAGCCCGGGTTGTGTATATCTGGCGCAACGAACGATTTCCGGTTTTTCTTATCACGGTTTTTCCAAAGAATCAGAAAGAGAATCTGTCGATGGCGGAGCGCAACACACTAAGGAAACGGGCCGATAGTATTTTCGAGACTTACGGGAGGTAGCATGAAAACGCAATTCGAGCGGATGATGGATGGCCTTAACGACGTTGAGGCTTTTCTTGCTGGGGAGCAAGAAGGATTCAAGGCGCACGTACCCCAGGACGTTGACGTGAAAGCGATCCGCAATCGACTTGGTATGACACAAGCCAGGTTCTCTGACACGTTTGGGTTCAGCCTTGATGCTATCAAGCACTGGGAGGGAGGGCGGAGGACCCCAGAAGCGCCGGCTCGCACTTTGCTCACTGTCATCGGCAAGAATCCCGCTGCCGTGCTCACCGCACTGAATCCCGCTGCGTTCGCTGCCGCTGTCGGCTCTTCTAAACCCACCACTGTCCATGTCAAGGTTGATAGAAAGCGTCCGACATCTAGAGGCGTTACAAAACGGAAGGCTCATTCTGCCGACGGTGTGAAGAGAATCACGAAGTAAAGGGGAACAGCCTCCGATCACCGCGAAGGTGGCAGAATCGGTGTACGAGCGACCAGTTCTTGAACCCGTGATTTCAACCCACGATTGCAATGTCTCTAACGACTTTTCAAAGACTTAGGCGGCCACCTAGAGTCACGTAAGTCGTTCAAACTACAACATAAACCTGAAAAGGCTGGCGTCGGCGGTTCAACTCCGTCCCTGGCCACCACATTTCAAAGCGGTTAACGGAATCGCGTCTTACCCTCCCAGTCCGCTCTCAGTCCGCTATTTTTCGGCGAGATCCGGTTCGATTCCTGGCTACGATGATGGTGAAGGACTTAACCTCGAATTGCCCCTCGCTCAGTCCGCTTTCAGTCCGCTTCTGTCTGCGGCGTGGCTGAAAATCGCAGTCGGCATTAGCCCCTGCCGCAGCCATGCGATCCTCGCTGACACTGTGGGTATAACACTGCAGGGTCAACCTCTGAGTAGTGAAGAGACCTCTGCCTTGTCGCGACAGGCGTCAGTAGTCCAAAGCCTGTCCAAGAAGTTTGTTTTCAATCGTCAGAGGCATCAGTGGTCAGCGCCACGGGTTCGAAAGGGTTCGAATTGCTAAGTTTGTGGCAGCAGGTTCGGTGAGCAGTTCCAAGCAATGTAGCTGGTGCTAGAGTCCATCTACCCTCTGAACTAGTTGCAAACGCGATTCTGTTTTCTTACTAGCCGTTGCATCGTTTGCACACCTCCTTCAGGAACACCATCACAAATTTACGTCTTCAAGATCGTCTGCAACTGCTATCGAGCCGCAGTAGGCCGGATTCGCTGCCGCAAGATGCGGGTCAACAGCCAGATAGCACCTCCATGAGCAGCAGCGAGAGAGACGCCGCAGCGGGTCTTCCGCTCGCGAGATCATCAACTACGATCCAAAAAGCTCCATACAGCATTAAAGGGAAAGAGATCCAGACACACTCTGGTCGATCTGCGTAGGAACGGCTCAACATGCCCCAGGAGGCTGATCCAATTGCTGCCACGCTACGAGATATCCGGTAGCGAGATACACGACAATCAAGAGCGCGGCGATGCGAGGCTGCAACAGTGGCGAGCGCACCGCGTTCTCCCAAACAAGCCCAAGGAAGATAATCGAAGCAGTGACTGTGAAGATTGTGGAAGTCGCATGGTCGCGTCTCGGGAGTTTCCCAGCGACCACGATCCAGGTAAGACTATAAGCAAAAGCTGTGAGAACGCCGGCAGTATGAGGAAGCCATCCGGCTTCGCTTCCTGCGCGCAGAAGATAAGCGCCAGCAAGTCCGAGGACAGCTTTGGCCACACTGCCGAAAATGCTGCCGATGCTCGCCGCATGTAATGGCGTTGCCGGAAGCGCAGGTTGTAGGGAGTCGGACTGCGCTGGCCTCGGCTGTTCTGGAGTCGGGGTGATGAGACTCATCAGGCGATTCGAGCCGCGATACACGGCGCTCGAGTTCATGCAGTCGGTACAGCACGTGCTCCAACGATTCCGCTTTTGCAAGAGCCGAGGAGTTCATTGCACACTTCCTTACGGAGACTACTTCGCCTGCGGTGCTTAGGCATCCACAGTTCAATCCTTGGCGAGGTGACCGCGACGCTCTCCGCTTTGTGGGGAGGGCCGAAGAGCTCGCGCCGCGATCCACCTCATACGACACCTAACTAGCCAAGGGCTTCGCCCTTGATATCCTATCGAATCCTGTCGCTTTCCCTGAGTAATGCCGTAGAAGCGTTCATGGCAGTAATCTTCTGGGTATTCCACTCGGACGCCAAATCTCTCAACAACTTGCAGGGCTTAAGTTTTCACTGCGCTACGGTGATCCACAGGCAAAGCGGTATCGCCATGAGAATCCAAGGGATCGAAGCGGTATGAAAGATGATGAATTTGAAGGGCATGAACAAGCGCACAAAGCCACGAATGCTGATGTTACCGCCCCTTTTGTGCGGCGTGCAGCGCAGAACAAAGCGCCGAAAGCCCTTTGGAGGGCAACTTGAAATCATTCTTTGTCGGTTGCGAGGGCGGTAGTTCAGTTCGTTAGAGCGCCTGCCTGTCACACAGGAGGCCGCGTTCGAGTCCCGTCGCTCACGCCAATTTCCAATCCCCAGTGACCCAGTAGTCCCGCTACCATACAAACTGAGGGCGACAGGAGAATACCGTACAGCGGAGTAGGGGGTGTCAGCGTGGGCGCTAACCAGATCGTCACAGCCGTTCATCAGGCGCCCGAAGGGATGGACTCGGCTATCTGAGGTAGGTTTTTACCATGTCGATCACCTCATCGGCCGCGTGCGTCTGCTCCGAATTCGGTCTCCGCTTCGGGTCAAGCACATGGTGCCGAATGTGCCCTTCCAAGAGTTCCGTCATCAGGCTGTTGACCGCACCTCTTGCTGCGCTGATGATCTGCAACACCTCCGAGCAATCTCGTCCTTCATCGAGGACCCGCTCAAGAGCCTCAAATTGCCCCCGGATGCGTTTGCTCCGCAAAATCAGCTTCTGTTTGTTCTTGATTGTGTGACTCATTCGCAAACGAATGATATCATGCCCAAGCTTGCACTATACCTATGGGGGTATGTATTATGAAAACCATTCTTTTGAGCGAGTTTCGAAAGTGAAATCGGCCTATTGCGCCGGTTCCGTTCTCGCGGCGTCGCCCAGAGAGGGTCTGGGCGAGAGGCTACGAAGTGGTCGCGATGGTCGAGTCTTACTTGGAATATCGCTTTCGTACCACGAAGGGTATGACGCTATGAGTTCTTCGCCCATCATCGAAAAGTCCCTAGCCACCCCTCATCTCAGCGAGCCGCGGAAGTCCCCAGAACTAAACGAGCCTGACCCTGGGTCCGAACGCGAAGAACACGGACACGGTGTGGAATGGGCCGAACTGGTCCGCATTGGCTTTGTGGCCTTGGCTGCAGCAGCGGTCTGGTTTCGGTTATGGGAGCCGTTTCCGCACATCAGCGTAATCGGCATCGCGGCCACCCTGATCGGCGGATATCCTATTTTCAAGGAAGCCTTCGAGAACATCGTCGAACGAAAGATGACGATGGAACTCTCGATGACCATCGCTCTTCTCTCGGCTTTGGCGATTGGAGAGTTCTTCACCGCTCTGGTCATCACGGGCTTCGTCCTTGCCGCCGAGGTCTTGGAGGGCCTCACAGTTGGTAGAGGCCGCCGGGCTATCCAGAGTCTTCTCGATTTTCTCCCCAGAATCGTCGCAGTGCGCCGCAATGATCAGGTGGTGGAAGTAGCGTCCGACCAGGTTCAAGTTGGTGACACGGTCATTGTGAAACCAGGTGGACACGTCCCGGTGGATGGCGTTGTGCTTGGTGGCCGATCGTTCGTTGAACAAGCGGCAATCACTGGCGAGGCCATGCCGGTTGAGAAAACACCCGGAGATGTGGTCTACGCCGGAACCATCAATCAATCTGGGGCTCTGGAAATCGGTGCCCAGAAACTCGGCCGCGATACGACGTTCGGAAGAATCATTGAAGCCGTCGAACGAGCGGAGAAGTCACGGGCACCGATTCAGAAAACTGCTGATCGCTTAGCGGGTTACCTTGTGTATTTTGCGCTAGGGGCAGCAGTTCTGACATTCATCATTACTCACAATGTCAGGTCAACTATCTCGGTCGTAATCGTTGCGGGAGCGTGCGGAATTGCGGCGGGAACTCCGCTGGCAATCCTAGGTGCAATCGGCCGGGCGGCGCATCAGGGTGCCATCATTAAAGGGGGCCTCTACTTGGAAGCGCTGGCTGCCGTGGACACGGTGCTCTTGGACAAGACTGGGACGCTAACTTTCGGTACACCGCAAATCCGGGAAGTCATTTCAGCCAATGGCTTCGCCGAGCGACAAATCATAGCCGCCGCCAGTATTGCGGAGCGCAAGTCCGAACATCCTCTCGCCAAAGCAGTTGTTGCGCGGGCAACGGAGCTCGCCATTCCTCTTGAGGAGCCCGATGAATTCTCGTACACGCCCGGAAGAGGAGTCAGGGTGAGTTATCAAGGCGAGGAGATCCTGGTGGGTAGTCTGGCGCTCCTAGTGGAACATGGCATGACGAGGGGTTTGCCTGCAGATGGTAACGGCGCGGCCGGTGCGTCGGAAGTCTACGTCGCTCGCGCGGGGCAAGTTCTCGGGAGCATCCGAATTGCGGATGTGTTGCGGCCGGAAGCGAAGAATGCGGTTGCGGCAATGCGACAGATGGGTTTGAGAACTGTCCTGCTGAGCGGAGATACGCAAGCTGCGACTTCATCGGTTGGCCGCGATCTCGGAGTAAATGAAGTGGTGGGCGGACTCATGCCGGAGCAGAAAGCAAAGTGGGTGACCGAGCTGCGTCGCAAAGGGCGGAATGTCGCGATGGTCGGCGACGGAATCAACGACGCTCCAGCCCTGGTAGAGGCCAATGTCGGCATCGCCATGGGATCGGGAACTGACGTTGCTCGGGAGAGCGCGGACGTGATCTTGATCGGAAGCGATCTCTCGAAATTAGTCGAAACTTTGCGGCTTGCTCGAAGTTGCCGCGGGATCATCATGCAGAATTTTGTGGGCACGCTGGTCGTGGACAGCATAGGAGTGGGAATGGCAGCTCTTGGCTTCCTGAATCCGCTACTGGCCGCCTTTATTCACGTGACCTCAGAGTTGGCATTCATCCTCAATTCCACGAGATTGTTGCCCCGTGGTGCTGAATCCGGGCGATGAGTTGGGGTTTGGAGCGAATTTGAGTTGTGAGTATGCACTTTGCCCATGTGATCCAGAGCCGGAAAGTCAGAGCTTGCGCAATCCTAGTCGCCCTCTCGATCTTGGTGATTTTGATTGCGGCAGTTTTCTTGCAGTCTCGCAGATCACCAGAACCGTTTGGAATGGACGACCTGTATGGCCTTTTGGATTAAGTGGCTTCCAGAAGTGGGAACGGATCACACGCTGTGACCGAGGATCGAGATTGTCCATTGAAAACGAAGCGCCTCGTCGTCGGACAGATCACAATCTGTCGAGGCTGCTGTTGCGGGAATGTCGAACGTGGTTTGCCCGAAGTTCCGGTGGAATGGCTGAAGAGTGAATGGCGGAAAAGGGGACTGCTGAAGAGAGTTCAGCTGACGATCAGCGGCTGTGTTGGACCATGCGATGTGCCGAACGTGGTCGTGATTACAAGCTCATCGGGCACGGAGTGGCTGGGAAATATTGTTAAGTTCGACCAGTACCGAAGCCTCGTTGAGTGGGCAGTCCGGTGTCGGGATGCGGGCGAGATGCTAGCCCTGCCGCGCGAATTTCAAGAATGCAGGATCAGTCCATTTCGCTCATAGAGATTTGGGAAATGCGTGAGGAACTGGCCGAACAGCCTTCCATACAGGGAGTGGCCTGAACGTGCAGAGAGCAGCACAACCAACACTGCGGCATCCGCATAGATCAAGGCTTCCGTGGATTCGAGCGTTCCTGTTGGAGGCGCGACGCAGTGACCTCATGGTATCAATCTTCAAAAAGAGTCAGAACCGGAATAAGAGAGCGGGCGATAGGAAGGGGACAATTCAGCTGCTATTGATCATTCTGGGGGCAATAGTCGTCGTTGTACTGGGTCTTTACGGAGGCCTCGCCTCGTCACACCACCATTAGCACTAGCGGCCAGGAAACACAAAACACAATCGGGTTGTGCAGAAGAAAGATGGCTTTGGCCACACTGCCAAAGAGAATTAGGCAGGTGTTTGGGGTAGCATGTGGCTCAGATTCTGCTTGGCGGTGCCGGGAGCAATACATACCTGGCTAGGTACTATGTCGTTGCCTTTGTTTCTCTTTTTGGTATAAATTCAAACGAAGCTCTCGTGGGGTAGCCTTCATGCGGTCGATATCGAAGCGGATAGCGTGTCTATGCGTGTTGCTGACCTTCTGGTCGGCATTAGCATTCGCCGCGCATCAACATTCGAGCGCTACCGAGTCGTCGACGTGTACCGTCTGTATCGCCGCCCATTCAGCTTCTCCGCAAACCGCTACCACCTTACCAAGGGTGATGTTCGTTTCGGTCTCTACCTTTCGGCCGGAACCGGTCTCTGCCAAGCAACGCCTGACAGTCTTTGTTCTGTGTGTCCGCCCGCCTCCTAGCGTCTAAAGATCAGCTCTCTGCCGTTTACAGGCCCGGTTCGTTTCCCGTGTGCCTTTCGCTTGATCTTTTCGACGAATCTTCAGGAGGAATCATGCTGGCTTCTTACAGGAAGTCGCTTCCCGCGACTTTTATGGTGGTTTTCCTTTTGGCCCTCGCTTTTCAGGCTTACGCGCAGTCGGGTGGAAACTCAACCTCGGTCACAGGTACGGTCCTGGATCCGACCGGTGCAGTGGTCGCGTTTGCAGCCGTGGAAATTCACAACCCAGTCAGCCGTTTTGACCGAACCACGGCTACCGACAGTTCAGGCAAATTTACCATCCCGAATGTGCCGTTCAATCCGTATCACCTCGCTGTGCTGGGACACGGGTTTGCTCCTTATTCACAGGACATTGATGTTCGGTCTGTTGTTCCCGTGAACCTCAACATCGCCCTCAAGGTGGGCGGTGCGTCCGAGAGCGTGACGGTCGAGGCTCAGGCGGCCGATTTACTGGAGAACGATCCGACCTTCCACTCCGACATCGACAAGGCCTTGTTCGACAGGCTTCCGTTGGAAAGCTCTTCGTCGTCACTCAGTTCGCTGGTTACTCTCTCAACGCCGGGAATCGCTGCCGATTCCAATGGCCTCTTCCACGGACTGGGCGACCACGCGGAGAATTCGTTCTCTATCGACGGACAGCCCATTACCGACCAGCAGAGCAAAGTCTTCTCTAACCAGCTTCCCGTCGATTCGATCGAATCCATGGAAGTGATCTCGGGTGCGCCGCCCGCGGAATACGGCGGTAAGACCAGCGTTGTGATTGTAGCGACCACGCGCTCAGGTCAGGGTGTAACCACTCCCCACGGCAGCGTGACCACTTCCTATGGGACCTTTGGAACATCCAACGTGGCGGCCGATCTCGCTTATGGAGGTGAGAACTGGGGGAACTTCATCTCCTTGGGCGGCTTGAACACTGGCCGGTTCCTAGATCCACCAGAGTTCGCCGTGTTCCACGACAAAGGCAACGAAGAAAATCTGTTCGACCGCGTGGACTATCAACTCGCAACCGCCGATTCGATTCACCTGAACTTCGGCTACAGCCGGAGCTGGTTCCAAACGCCGAATAACCTCGATGCCGAAAACGCGACTCCCTGGAGTGGGCTGTATGGGATTGAACCGCAAATGGCAGCCTTTGCTGGCAGAGACCCGAACGGAAATATCGTCGGACCGACGGATCAGCGCTCCAAGATTAGGTCGTTCAACATTGCCCCTTCCTGGACGCATGTGCTGAATCCGAACGCCGTATTTACTTTGGGCGCGTTCGTGCGCCGCGACGACTACAACTACTACCCCAGCGGCGACGCGTTCGCGGACCTCGGGCCTCCGAGTCTGCAGCGACAGTCGGTAGGTCAAAACCGCACGCTCACCAACGCAGGGCTTCGATCCGATCTTTCCTACGTCAAGGGGATCAACCAAATCAAGGCAGGAGTCGTCTACCAACAGACGTTCCTCAATGAAAACGACACCGTCGGGATCGTCGATCCGACCTACAACGCACCCTGCATCACTGCCGCAACCGTGACTTCCGTGAACCCATTTCCATATGTTGCGGCGCCCGCGCCGGGGATCACTGATCCCTCCCTGTGCACTGGCGCCTACCAGCCAAATATTGCGTCCAACCTGAACGCGCCGAACATCCCTTTTTACCCTAATTACAATCCGATCCTGGCTCCTTACGACTTGACCCGTGGCGGAAGCCCGTACGATTTCAATGGCCACACCGACGTGAAGGAACTTGCTTTGTACGTGCGCGACAACATCACAAAAGGAAACTGGTCTTTGAATCTTGGCTTGCGCGGCGATTTCTACAATGGTCTCTCCACCGCAAGACAGGCTGAGCCTCGGCTTGGGGTCGCTTATAACGTCAAACAGACCAACACGATTCTGCGCGTTTCTTACGCGCGCACCCTGGAATCTCCCTTCAACGAAAATCTGATCCTGTCCAGCATCGGATGCTTAAACGCTGTCTTGAACCCGCTTCTTCTGTGCGGCTCATCGAGCGGAGCATTGAGTCCCGGTTTTCGTAATGAATTCCATGCTGGGATCGAGCAGGCGTTCGGGAAGTACCTGGTTTTTTCTGGCGAGTGGATTTCGAAGTACACGCACAATGGTTACGACTTCAGTGTGCTCGGCAACACCCCGATCACGTTCCCCATTGAATGGCACAACTCCAAGATTCCCGGATATGCGGGGCGCGTGAGCGTGCCCGACATCCATGGCTTCTCGGCGCTCGTGGTCTTCTCCAGCGTGGCGGCGCGCTTTTTCCAGCCCCAGATTGGTGGAGCTGGTGCGACAGTGGCGACCGCTGCCGGGCTTCCGTTCCGCATTGACCACGATGAGAACTTCAACCAGACCACTCACTTCCAGTACCAGCCGTGGAAGCGCGGCCCCTGGGTCGGCTTCAATTGGCGGTATGACAGCGGGCTGGTCGCAGGGGCAACACCGTGCTTCGGGCAGCTCGTGTCCAATGATTGCCCGGGATCGCTAGTCCTCGGTGGTGTGAATAACATCAGCATGGGCGCTGCCAACGTGGGCGAGATTCCGCTTTCTGCCGACCAGGAATCCGAGGCCGGGTTCACTTGTAACGGCGTCCGCGCAACCCCGACGGCACCTCTGCCTTTCAATTGCCCCGCATCGGCGTTTGGCTCCGCGCTGATACAAGTGCCTGTCCCAAACACCGAAAACGACGACCACAAGCCGCCGCGCATCACGTCGCGCAACCTTTTCGACATGTCGGTCGGCCATGACAACCTGTTCCATGGTGACAAGTACAAAGTGAGTGCGCGATTGACCGTCATTAACCTGGCGAACCATTTTGCGCTCTATAACTTCCTTTCCACGTTCAGCGGTACGCATTACGTCACGCCGCGCTCGCTAACAGCGGAACTCGGGTTCCACTTTTAACTCGTCGTGGGACAGGGCTCCGGTACACGCAGAACCGGAGTCCGCCACTGTTCGGTGTCAGAAGAGATGCGCATGTAATGGTGCGGTTTTTCGAGGTAAGGAAAGAGTCCGGTTCAAAGGAGGAACCCATGAAACGAAATATTCTGACTGTGCTCGCAGTCCTTGCAGTGTTGAACCTCGTCGCCAGTGCCGGAACCATCAGTGGCAAAGTTTCTGGCGTCTCCGGCGAGTCCGTGGTTTACGTTGACACGATTGCGGGCAAGACTTTCAACCGTCCCTCCGAACGTCCCTTAATGGACCAGAAAGGGCTGCAGTTCACGCCGCACATTCTGGTCGTGCAGCAAGGCACTACTGTGGACTTTCTAAACAGCGATAAGGTTGGTCACAACGTGTTCTGGCCCGGCGTCGGCGGAAATAAAAGTCTGGGACACAACCTTGGAACATGGCCGCAAGGCGAGAAGCGATCCTTCCGGTTCGACACTGCAGGCGCGGTGCCTCTCCTGTGCAATGTACACCCCGAGATGGCCGGCTACATCGTAGTTGCTCCGACTCCATTCTTCGCCAAGACCGACAAATCCGGTGAATATAAAATCGACAACGTTCCTGACGGCAGCTACACGGTCGTTGCCTGGCATGAAGGCGCAAAGAACCAATCCAAACCGGTGACCGTCAACGGCGATACGAAGGCGGATTTCACCCTGACCAAGTGAGGTAATGACCCGAGTCAAGCGCGCGATTAAGCCCAAGTGTCAGAGGGATATAAATGGAGTGGTGCTTCACGGTCGTCAATCTGACCAACAAGTACGGCAGCAAACGGCTGCAGCTTAGGACGCCTTTCCCCATGAACGGCAAGGAGCCGCCCACGCTCATGAAAATCAAAGCCAGCATGTTGGTTGCAACCGCAACGTGGGCTTCAATGCCGAGAGCAATCATCACAGGAACGGTGATGTGAGAGATGTGCTGCCGGTCACGACGCTGATCACGCTCGTGACGAAGAACACTACGACTAGAGTGAAGAGTTTGGCCCCGGCCACGCGCCTATCATAGCAAGCGTAGTTTTCTGAATCGGACTGGGAAACCAGATTCCTTTAGGGCAAGCGAGGGAGCCAGCGCGGTCGGTAGAAGTGGTGCATACAATCGCGGCATCTGACTGCTCGGAGCAGCAACAGACTACAATCTCCCACAAACTCGTTCTGCTACCATGACTTGCGCCTGCACGGGCGGCTGCGAACATCATGGTTCATCTTTCGCCGACGGCAGTTTTCGACGTTCAAACTCTGGCCGCTTACGTCATCTTTCTCGCGAGCTACCTGGTCTTTGCACTGGGAAAATTTCCCGGACTGAAAATTGACCGTGCGGGCGCGGCGATTATCGGCGCTGTGGGCATGGTGGCGTTCCGGGTTGTGCAACCGGCCGACGCGCTACGTTTCATCGATTTTCCCACGCTGGTGCTGTTGTTCTCGATGATGCTGATCGTAGGCAATCTTCATCTGGTGGGATTCTTCGAGTGGAATGCGGAGATGGTGCTGCGGCGGCTGAAGCCGTCGCGGCTGTTGCCTGCGGTAGTTTTTACGTCGGGAGTTTCCGCATTTTTCGTGAACCATATTGTCTGCCTCGTGATGGTGCCGTTTGTGCTGAGCATCACGCGCAGGCTGCGGCTGGAACCATTGCCGTATCTGTTGGCGGTGGCGACGGCATCGAATATTGGCAGCGTGGCGAGTATCACGGGGAATCCGCAGAGCTCGGTGATTTCGCCGGCGGTGCTTGGTTTCCTAATTTTGTTCAACGCTCGCGAAATGTGCTCGCCGAGACAACGATTCGAGTTCGGAATCTCAGTGATGAGTCCACTGATGAAATATGGAGTTTATTGCAGGCTGCTGGCGATTCTGGAGTAGATCCAGCCATTGTTTACGCGATGAAGAAGACTGGCCGCATCGTGACAGAAACCAACGTACACTTTCTAACCGGCGCAGAACTTCAAGAATGGAATGACGCTGTGGATGAGTACCACCAGAAGGTTGAAGCAGGAGAGACCCAATAGGAAGTCTTTCCCCCGAAAACGCGATGTGAGACCTAAATGGAGTAGCGCAAAAGCATCCCCGCCGCCTTTCAGTCGGCGACAACACATCCACAAGCACGATCTCGGCTGACGGCGAAGGGCGGCGCCGCTATTTAACAGCGGCCCTTTTCTTCTGTCCCCGCTTGGCCGAATCTCTCTCATTCGCCGCTTTCCGGCCTGGCTTCTTCCGCCACTCCGGGGGAAGTTCATCGCCTTCCATAGGGGGATTCCCTTGTCCAGCACGTTCAAGAATCCGCAGGGTTTCGGCGCGATCAGCCCTGCGACCCCTTTCCTGCCATATGCCTTGTTGTGGAGATAGTGATTTCCGAATCGAGGCCACCCGACCAGAACCCAGCGCGAGAGTAACAACAGCCGCATTGCTAAAATGTTAGCCGCGATTACCAGCCCATTTGGCCCATCCGCTTAAGGATAATCGCGCTGTAGTTATTCATGCGCTCGGGTCGTCGCTTCAGGGGAGCCGGCAGAATTGCAGCGAGCCGTGCCGCCTGTTGCCGGCTGATATTCCGGGCTGCGGTTTCGTCGTAGTAACGACACGCCGACTCCGCACCATAAATACCAGGGCCCCATTCGACCACGTTGAGGTATATCTCCAGAATGCGCTGTTTGCCGAGGACGAATTCGGCCACCGGTACCAGTGTGACCTCTGCGCCCTTGCGGAGGATAGAGCGGCCCGTTCCGAAGAATAGGTTTTTTACGAGTTGCTGCGTAATGGTGGAAGCTCCGCGAGTGCGATCGCCCTCCAAATCGTCTTCGGCGGCTATTTGGATCTCGTGCCAATCGAATCCATGGTGCTGGTAGAAGTGCGCGTCCTCTGCGGCGATTACAGCGTGCTGGAGAGCGGGCGAGATTTGGCTGATCGGAATGAATTTGTAGCGTTCGCGATACGGCGTGTGGTGAATCCAGGCCTGCAAGCGGCGCTGGATGTGCACCGCGGTTGTCGGTGGGTCGATCCACCGGGCGACCACAAGGATCAGCACGGCAAGCGACCAAAGAAGCACCACGCCGATGGCAAGCCATCGAACAAAAGACCGGAAGAAGCCCGTCCGAAGCGGGATCTTGATGTGTGTGTTCGGCATTGCAGTCGCACTTCAGAATAATAGCCTGGGCTGGGTTGCCGCTGATTGATGATCTTGCGAGCTCGAACACAGAGTGCTGCATTCTACTCAGGCCACTCGTGACAAAGCCCCTTGGTCCTAAATCAGATTGAACCCCGCTACAAAGACAAACTGGGATCACTCCCGAGAAGGCCGCTTGCGGAACGTGATTGCGGGATGACAATCTCGGACTCACGGATAGATCCCGGATCACGAGCCAACTGAACGTTCGGACTTGCTGTCGCGGTTTAATCGAGTTTGCCAAAATCCCCTTTCCCGTCCGATTCCAGTGCTGTTGAAAAGATGTCGCTTAGTATCTCTAGATTTGCGGTTTGATGTTGTACCGGAATCTACAGTATGTGGTACCCGGTGGTTGAAATAGGCGACGCAGGCGAATCGATTGAACCTGAGGAAAGCCACTAAAGACGCGGGTTTCCGATAAAGGTAAGAAAACAAGTTGGGACGTAGTTCAGTTGGTTAGAACGCTGCCCTGTCACCGGATTCCGCCGCGAGACAAATACACACTGGTCGCTGTCCAATAGTGAAGCCGTTGCTGTAATTCGCCGATGCAACCCTTTTGCAGTGATCGTCGATAGCGTTTATTCCATCTGCGATCGCCGATGCCGTTATGCTTCGTTGATTCTCTTTAATCCCGAGTCCCCCTTTTTCTTCGCTCCGTAGGCCAGCGCGAGTCGCATTCTAGCCCTTCCCCAACTTGATAATTTTGCTCCACAGGTTGGGGAGTCACTGGTAGCTGACGCGGTTCCACTGCCCGCGTTCTATTTTGATGTTTGTGCTCAGAGGCCACGATTCCAAGGCACCCAGTGCTTGCGCAGCGAGCGCGTTATTAGGCTGGCCGCCCTTCGGGAGATTCGCAGTATGCTTCCGACCCTGGGATCCAATCGGCGTCCGCTCATACATACGAAAAGGGAAATAACAAACGGTTACTTCTGGTACACCGTTGAACCGCCCGTGACGGTGCGCACGATCTCGATATCTTTGATTTTCTCCTGGTTCACGGTGTGAGGATCGTCTGCCAGCACGACGAAGTCCGTCAGCTTGCCAGGTGTAATAGATCCTTTGATCACTTCCTCATGTGAGTTGTACGCACCGTTGATGGTGTTCACCAGCAGGGCTTCATCTACACTGATTCGTTGGTTGGCTCCCCAGGTCTCTCCATTCCAGCCAGTGCGTGTCACCATGCCCTGAATGCCCATCAGCGGGGCGAACGGCCCGGGGCTGAAGTCTGACCCGGCTGCCGCTCGAATCCCGGCGTCGAAGAAGGAACGGTACGCCATGCTCCGCTTCATGCGTTCTTCCCCATAAAAATGAAACTTGTCAGAATTGTAGTACGCATAGGTGGTGAAGGGGGCAGGAACTGCGCCGAGCGCCTTGATGCGCCGCAGGAGGTCATCGTTGATCAGTGTGCAGTGAGTGATCTTGGGGCGCACGTCGGGACGTGGCGCAGCCTGCTGCGCCCGCTCGTACGCGGTAAGCACCATGTCGATGGCCACATCCCCATTCGCGTGGCAGTTCGGTTGAATGCCAGCCCGCTGCACGCGCTCTGCCCAGGCGTTGAGATCCTCCTGCGTCTCGGTGATGTTGCCGCTGTAAGGAGGATTGGTGCCGGCATAGGGCTGGCTCAGAGCCATGGTGCGCTCGGAGAATGACCCATCGGCGGTGTGCTCCGAAGTGGCTCCAAAGCGAATCCACTCGTCTCCGAAACCGCCGCTGATGCCGTTCTTGATCATCGCCTCCAAAATGTCCCCACTGGTCTCAAAGCTCACCCGGTGCAGTAGTTCGCCGCGTGCCCGCACTTGCTGGAGCGCAAACAAATCGCCGCCTTCGTGGTGAACGCTGGTCAGGCCATAGCGGACGAACTGTTTGGAGATGTATGCCAGCCCGTCGCGATCACGCTGCTCCTTCTGCTCTGCCGTGAAGGTCTCCCGTTTGCCAACGTTGTTGAATACGTCACGCGCGCGATCGGTGACTCGTCCGTTGAGCTCGCCGTTTTCGTCGTGGTCGTAAGTTCCGCCCATCCGGTTGGGAGTATCCTTGTTTACTCCAGCCAACTCCAGCGCTTGGCTGTTGTAGTACGACGTGTGACCGCCGCGATGATGGACCACTACCGGATGTTCCTTTGAGACCTGGTCCAGATCGTGGACATTGAGCTGGCGGTTGTCCTTCACCTTCGTGTCGTCGAAGAAGTATCCATCGATCCAAAAGCCCGCCGGCGTCTTCTGCGCTTTGGCGCGGAGTTTATCGATGATGCTGGCGATGGTGACAAACTCGACCTCATAGGGGTTGCCGACGATGACTTCGTAGAGCAGAGTGTTGCCGCCCGCGTGATTGTGGCAATCGATAAATCCGGGCACGATGGTCATCTGCTTTGCATCGAAGGTCTGCGTTGCCCTACCGATGAACGCCTTAGCTTCTGCTGCGCTCCCGACGTAGACGAATCGTCCACCCTTAACGGCAAAAGCCTCCACCTTCGGCATGTGGGAATCGACGGTGTAGACCTTGGCATTGAATACGACTAGATCGGCGTGGCGTGGATCAGCGTCGGCACCTTGCGCTTCACCGAATGCGGTTGTGCCCAGAAGGCTAGCGCTGGCAAGACCTGCCACGCCGGCTCCGGTCAGGCCCAGGAATTCCCTACGACCGTGGCGGTATTTGTTCATCGCTCCTCCTCCTTACCATCTGCGCCCCGTGAATTTCTGCCCAAGCCGACCTGTTGGGCGTCCAAAGAATCGTCGCGATCTTGTGCGGAGTCCATCTGTTTGTGCCGAACCAAGCGTTCAGTTGGACTGCTTTTCTTCGCATTATGTCAATGACGAGCACAGCGTCACTCTCTCTCCAGTCTTTCTTTGTCCTTACCCACGCACGGATCTCTCCGACCCTCTGCTTTTCCGGCAAGGACTCGATCTTGGACAAAGACTCAAGAACGCACCTGTCAACGGTTCCGAACCATTCCTTGAATATCAGTGCTAGCAGACCCGATGCACCCGGGTAGTCCAGCCCCCTTATCCGCGGCGATTTAACAAGGTTGAGACATTTTCGAGAGTCCTTTAGATCAAGTTCATCGATGGCTACAAGACTGCGTTTCACGGAGAAGAGATGTTCAAAGCTGTTCTTGTCAAGGTCCATCAGTCTTTCGTGGAGGTGGTTGCTAGTGTATTTCCAGTGGAAATATTTGTTAAGGAAGTCATACCATTCTTGGATATCAAGTCTCTCGACATATTCAAGGTCCACCTTATGCATGAATTGTTCGATGTCGTGGTTCTTGCAAACCGCCGGGTTTACCCAATAGCGGTTGAGTGCATCAAGCCACTCGTTCTCGTCGTGCAAGGCCCAAAGGTTGTCGATATTCACGGCCATTCTTTCGTACCCAGGGCGGAGCGCAGAGAAACAGAGACTCCCGATTTTTGCCATGCTTAGAGCGATAGCAAGTCATGTGCCGGAATGCAAATGGATCAGGCGCCAGCACCTGAAGCTTCGTGCTTTCCACCCAATGTTATCTCCCGAACTGCGCGGTAACCCTGGTCGATCGCGATGTTGGTGTAGGCGTGGCCATCGGCATCAGAGTTGGCGATGTGAATGCGTCCGAAAGGCTGCCGGCCAATCACGCATGGGCGCTCGGAATCCGGACGGTCGAGCGGTTCGAAGAGCGGGTTGTACTCGTAGGCATAACCGTGCGGCCATCGGTTCACGGTAATGGCCTGGATGTCACGAGCAGACTCGAATCCTCCACCGGCAAGCATGCGTCCGAGTTGATCGCGGATGTTGCGTTCAAAAACGTCAAACGGTGTGGTCATCAGCTCATAGCGTCCTGCCCGATATTGATCCTTGGCCGGCAAGCCGGGTTTGCATGGGGTACGCAAAAGATGCAAGAGGCAGGGCTCTTGCGGTGTGCTCGGGAAATGATACTCGCCCATTGAAACTGGGAAATCCAGGGATGCTCCGTTGAAGTAGCCGCCGGGCGCGTAGATCGAGTTCACGCCCAGTTTCTGGAAAGATTCCCAATTGCTGATCTGCACGTTGGTGTACACCAGCGGAAGTTTTACGCAGTAGTGCAGGGCTTCCTTCTGTTTCTCCGACATTTCCGGACAGAGGTAAGGAATCACCATGTTGTAGCAGGCGAGAACGCAATGCGACGCCTGCACCTTGTGTGCTTTGCCACCGCGAACATAGGTGACCTCGACCTGCTTCGCGTCTTGCGGATCGCCAACATGTTTCGCCCGCACCGCAGTGCTGTTCAACCGGATTCGCACTGCAGACTCGGACTCATCGAGGCGCGCGTAGTTCACTCGTGAAGTGACAACGTCCTCCATGGTGGTGCCGGGAACCGCGCTCGGTATCAAGGAGCGAACGAGCAGCCGGGCTACGGAAGCATTGCCGTCGGGGAAGTGAAAGATATAGGGCTCGGCCTGTTCTGGCGAGTCTTCACGGCTTTCCAGTTTCATTCCCTTGAACCCGGGATAGTCCATCTCCAGACAGTCGAGCGCTGAGACAGCGTCAATGCCAACTGCATACAGTCCATGAGGCGCTGTTTGAAGAATTTTCACTACCTCTGGGTCGACCTTTACGTACTGGAGCAAGTAATCCTTGTAGCTAGTCTTTGTTAACTTGCGCCGCTTCTCTTGAGTAGAAAGCCCCGGCAGATAATCGACTGTCGTTTCCTGCAGGCGAGCCAGGTCTTTGCGCGCCACCTCGGAAATCGGAATCTGCGCCAGAATCTCGGGCGGGTAGGTCAAGCCAAGGTAGTGTGTTCCGAAGCCAGGCAAGAAGCGGTCGACACCGAAGGTTTCTTTGTCGAAGAAGGTCGCCCGCTTCAAACCCATACTCTTATAGAGCTTTTGGTCGAAGTACTTGTAAAAGCGATCGACCTCGATTCCCAGTTCCTGCAGGAGGCCGAATGCTTCTTTGCTGTAGTGATGGGGCGCTTCCAGCGACTGAGTTCCTCCATAGCCGATCACCAGGCGCTGACCATTCTGGAACTCGTTGCGTTTCGCGTGTCCACCAAAATCGTCGTGGTTATCGACCACCAGGATTTTGGCGGCTGGTCCCGCGAGCTTTCGGAAGAAGTAGGCCGACGCCAGGCCGCTGATGCCGCCACCCACGACTACAAGATCGTAAAATTCCTTTTCGTCAACCGCTTCCGGCCAGGTCTGGCCGTCGCGCATTTCGTGTGCCACCTCCCAGGATCCATCGTGGCTCCCCCGCATTCCTGTCTTGGCGGGTGGGTAATAGCTCGGATCCGTTTCGGACGCAGAATCGGGCGCAGACATCGCTTCCAGCCAGGCAGGACTGCTGGCTGCCAACGACGCGCCCAGAGTGACAGCGCAACCGTTCAGAAAATCGCGCCGCGTGATGGTGCGGTCCATTCCCAACGCCCGATCTCCCTCTTTGCTCATCAGCCTCTCCTATGAGAAAACGACTTTGCCCGGTTCCAGAATCTAGTTCCCGGGTGAACCATTGAACACAACTTGCCCATTCTGACCTCGCAATCTCATCCAGGCTAAAACGTCATTCGCAGAGCCAGCTGCAGGATTCTCGGGGCGTATGTTCCGCTGATCTGGCCGAATGTTCCCGACGTAACGGACGTATCAGAAGGCAGCCGGAATTCTGCGTGATTGAAGATGTTGAATGCCTCAGCGCGGAAGATGAGTTTCGTTCGCTCCCCGACAAGGTCGGTTGATTTTTCCAGTGCGAGGTCGAGATTGGAATGCCGCGGGCCATGGAACGAATTCCTCGTATAGGTTCCATAGAATCCCAATGGACAGGTATCTGCCCCGATACAGGCGTCAGGTTGGAATGAGTTGGGATTGAACCAAAAGTTTCCGGTGGCTCCGTTAAACGTTTGCAGACGACGGGGATCAAATGTTTGCACGGAACCGACCATTTGGTCTGCTCTTACGATCTCTCCATCCCCGGCTCCCGACGGGCCAGGATCTGTGGAATGCTGGTGCGTACCGGCAAGAAAGTCCAGCGGGATTCCCGATTGAATGAAGTAAATGGGATACAAGCTCCAACCGGAGGTCAGCCGCTTTGGGCCCGTAGCCCACGTTTTGGCGAATGGCAGCTCCCAACCTCCGCTGAGCGCAAATCTTTGCCGGAGATCAAAATCCGAATTACCGTAGAACTGGTTGTGGTTGTAGTAAGGAATCGAAGAAACTCGCGAATTGAATCCCGTTCCGTTATCCAGGTTGTGAGACCAGGTGTAAGCGGCCGTAAAAAATGCATTTCCGATAAAGCGCACATCCTCTGCTCTCTTCGTCAGGCTCGTAAGCAAGCCGTTGTAATTCGCGTGGTTGAGGCCATCGAAGGTTGGGGCAAAACCGAAGGTGTTGGGATCTGCATTTGGATTTGAAGCCAAGAGTTGCTGGTTCAGAATGCGCGTGCCGGTTCCTAGGATCATGGGGTTTTGGTCAACCCAAGTGAGGAGTTTGTGTGAGGAGCTTCCGGCAAAACCGATCTCAGCCATCAGACCGTTTGCCAGTTGACGCTGGACGCTCAGGTTGTATTGATAGATGTAGGGCGTCTTGAGGTGAATATTCACAAAGTTATTGCCTGATCCCAGAAACGGGGTAAACCCGGCATTCGCAAAATTGACGTTCGAAGGTGGGGGTATCTGCGAAGGGAAGGGATCGACTTGGCCAGCAGTCTCGTAGGGGTGTGAGAGTATTGGATTGACCGCGTTCGCGGGAACTTGCGTGGGGTCAAAGGTAAAGTCTGTTCCGCCAGCCCAGGGCGCCTCGTCGGTGGCCCAATCTGACATCCAGCCGTTGAGCGTGTCGAAAAACAATCCGCCGCCGCCACGAATACTGGTTTTTCCGTCTCCGAAGGGATCCCACGCGATTCCGATGCGCGGAGAAAAATTCGTATGGTCGGGGAAGTACCAGCCCCGCGGCGCTCCAGGATCGCCGGGAACCAGAAACCCAAGCGGGGCACCCGGAAATTTTACCGACTGCGCGCCCGGGACAATGCTGAAACTATATCCATGGGTATCAGTTTCGGGGCTCGTGTACTCATAGCGAAGCCCGTAGGTTACGGTCAGGCGCGGCGTTGCCTTCCATTCATCCTGCGCGAAGGCTGCATATTGTTTTTGGTGCTCATTGCTAGGCGCTTTCGAGTATTCGCTAAACTCGTCCGACGCTCCGAACAAAAAATCCGCCAGATCATTTCCGGAGCCTATTCCAAAGGGTCCGGAGAAGTAGAAGATCCCGTTCGTCTGGTAGGCGTAGATCGAGTTCTCTTGCATGATCCCGAAACGGCCGCCAAACTTGTACGTGTGATGTCCGCGATTCCAGGTCAGCGTATCGGAAAACGCGTAGTTGTTGTCGGCCTTCCAGGCCACATTTGGATTAAACCCCACGTTCATGCCGCTTGCGAACGATAGCGACGGCGGTCCGAAGGGGTCATCGGACTGGATATTGACGCCGAGTTGCGTCGGTATCGGAAGATGACTGGTAGGAAGAGCGGTTTGTTGGAAACGCTGCGCAGTGATCAGCACCTCATTCAACGTGGAAAGCGAAATGGTTTTGGTGTAGGCGATATTGCCGAAGTAGTCCCAAGTCGTAGTGGCGGAAGTGAAACCAGGGATATTGGCTCCGAAGAATGGGTTGAGAATGGGCTCCTTGTTGGACCCGACGGAGAGCGAAATGTGATCGTTCTTGGTCGCGTAGAAGTCGAACTTGCCCACGTACTGATTCACATTGTCTTTTTGGGCGCCTTGCGGAAAGACTTGCCCGTTGGGTGAGGTTGGAATGATGCCGGCTGTGATGTAGCTCTGCGCAACCGGATTGATCTTCGTAGGATCGATGATTGCCTGCAGTTGTTTGGCTGGGTCAGACTGGTAATAAGGATGAGCCTGAAGGAACGCGACCACTCCTGGATCGGGGCCGGTACCCTGAAAATTTGAGAAGTCCCCTCCCAATTCAGCCGGGGTGTAGGTGGTGACAAATCCCTGGTTGATGGTTGCCGTTTGGCGCTGCCCCTGGTAGCCGAAAAAGAAGAAGAACCGGTCCTTACCGTTCAGCCACTTGCCCAGCGTAATTGGGCCGCCAATCACGCCTCCAAACTGATTGCGCTTGAGCACCTGGCGCGGATTTCCCAGTTCGTTGTCGATGTAGTCATTGGCGTTAAATGCGTCATTGCGCAAGTATTCGAATAAGCTTCCGTGTAAGCCGTTGGTTCCTGACTTGAGGACCACACTGATGGTACCGCCTCCGTTCCTGCCATATTCGGCGGTGTAGTTATTCTCGAGAAGTTTGAATTCTTCCACAGCTTCAGGATTGGGATTGAAGACGACCTGGTTGCTCGTGGTCCGATTATTCATACCGCCATCGAGCAGGTACGTTATGGCGTCGCCGCGACCGCCCGCCACGCTGATGCCCCCGAGTCCGGTTTCGGTCGAGCCGCCGTTGCTCGTACCATACGTCCCAATGTCATCGGCGATGGGAACGACGCCAGGTTGGGTCAGCGCCAGGTCCAGCGTATTGCGTCCGTTGAGAGGAAGGTCCTGGATGGCCTTGCCGGTGACCGTTCCGCCGATCGTAGGATTCACCGTCTCGACCTGGGCAGCCTGCGATTGCACTTCGACGGTTTCATTGGCAGCTCCCACCTTCAAGCGAATGTCGATACGCAGCGCCTGGTTAATGGTGAGCTCCTGAGCTTCGGTCGTGGCCTTGGCGAAGCCGCGGCTCTCGACCGTTACCTTGTACATGCCGATCGACACGTCGAGAACCTGGTAGCTCCCCTTGTCATCGGTCACTGTGTTCCAGCTCACATTGGTGCCGACGTTGGTCACGGTCACCTTGGCACCGGCCACTGCCGCTCCCTGAGGATCAGTGACGATGCCGATGACCCGTCCGCTGGTGTTTTGTGCCCAAACGGAAATCCCGAAGATCAAAACGGCGAGAGACAGAGTGAGTGCCGCCCGCCGCGTGCAGGGTGAGCAGGACAGACGCTTGCAGCTTCGCAGTGCCATACAATGCCCTCCGGCAGAAATCGAATTGTTTTACCGGTACGGATCGCAGAGACAGAAGTCAGAAGTTGAAAACGAGATCTGGCAACGACGCGGGAACCGCTCATCGAAGGCGTGGACAGCATCGCCACAAAAGACTGAGCACGGCATATAGGGCAACCTCGGCTCCTTACGCACCTTTGAGTCCGAATTATCCTTTGTAGATTCCGCCGAACCTTACGAGAATTGTGGAAGGTTAGAAAAGCATACCCTTCAGTGTCAAGCAGAAAATTCCTATTGAGGCAAAGCGTTTCTTAAATCGTCCCAGCCTCCCAAGTCGCCAGTTTCCTGGACAGGACAATACCCCAGAGTGAATGGCGCCTTCGGCCTCGTCATAGACAGCGGCCTTAGAGTCGGCGGCGGCACTGAGGGGAGGAATCTCCATTCGGGGAGTGGAGTAGTTCAAGGAGACGGCTTTTCATTCTTCTTGACAGGGCTCGCTAGTTTTTCTAACCTTGCGGACTTATAGTAATGTGTGTGCTGCGACACGCAGCGAATCTCTGCTCCGCGATACTGGGGAACTTTCATGCGGGTTTTGATGTGTCTGTTCATGTTGTGGTGCCTTTGGTTGCACCCAGCCTTGGCCCAAGATCGCGACTACGGTCGCTCCATGGTAGTGAGTGACCGCGGTATTGTGGCTACCAGCCAAGTTCTAGCTTCGCAGGCGGGCGCCCATATCCTTGAGCAGGGTGGTTCCGCTATCGACGCGGCTATCGCCGCCAACGCCGTGCTGGGCGTAACTGAGCCCATGATGAACGGCATCGGCGGCGATCTGTTCCTTCTCTATTGGGATGCGAAGAGCGGCAAGCTGTACGGTCTAAACGCAAGTGGGTGGACTCCGCAGGGCCTCACCATAGATTTCCTGAAGAAGCAGGGCATCACCTCGATGCCTGACGATGGAATCCACAGTGTCACCGTGCCGGGAGCCGTGGACGGTTGGGCGAAAGCTCATCAGCGTTTTGGACGATTGCCTTGGAACGTCTTGTTTACGTCTGCGATTTACTACGCCGAGAACGGTTATTCCGTACCTGAAATCATTCACGATTTCTGGGGTATCGGCGGCGCAAAGTTGAAACAGACACAGGAAGCGCAGCGTGTCTTTCTTCCCAATGGCAAGCCGCCTGCCGTGGGTGAAAAGTTCTCCAATCCCGATCTGGGGAAGACCTTGCGATTGCTGGCAGACAAGGGAGCTCGTGACTTCTACGAAGGCGAAATTGCGAAAGCAATCCTCAAGACATCGAACTCTATGGGCGGGACCATGCAACCGGGCGACTTGGCGGAATTTTCTTCGGAGTGGGTTGATCCAATCTCGATCGATTACCGCGGGTGGAGAGTCTACGAACTTCCTCCTAATGGGCAAGGGATGGCTGCGTTGGAAATGCTGAATATCATGGCTGCCTCACAGCCAGACAAGCAGGGCCCACAGGGAACGGTAGAGCTACACAAGAAGATCGAAGCGATGAAGCTGGCCTACACCGACCTGTATCGCTACAACGGTGATCCTCGCTTCGCGAGCATCCCAGTGCGAGGCCTGCTTTCAAAAGAGTATGCAGAACAACGTGCCGCGTTGATTAATCCGCAGAAAGCGAATTGTGCTGTGGTCAATGGTACGCCGGCAAAAAGCGACACCACGTACCTGGCCGTGGTCGACAGAGATGGCAACATCGCTTCGGTGATCCAGAGTGTGTACGACTACTTCGGCTCTGGCGTTGCGGTGAAAGGCATGGGTTTTCTGCTTCAGGATCGAGGAGGACTATTTGTGCTCGATCCTGAACATCCAGATGCGCTCGCCCCGCACAAGCGTCCCTTCCACACCATCATTCCTGCATTTATGGAACGGGGAGACCAACACATAGGATTTGGGATTATGGGCGGTTCCAATCAGCCGCTTGCGCATGCTCAATTCGTGTCCGACGTAGTGGACTATGGCTGGAACATCCAGGCAGCTCTCTCCGCTCCACGCTTCACCATCCGCGACACAGGACAGCCAATCAAGTGCACCATTCTTCTGGAGTCGCGAGTCTCGCCGGAAGTGCAGAGTCAGTTGCGCCAGAAGGGCCACAACTTGGTTCTGCGAAAGGATTATTCCGCATTGATGGGACGGGGACAGGTGGTGCTTCACAACTCCACAACCGGCACAAACTTCGCTGCCTCTGACCCGCGGGCCGACGGCTCCGCTGAGCCCGAAGCAATGCCGACACAGTAGCAGCGCATGGTCTATGAATACTGAATGCTTCGTCGTTAATCCATGAGCGAAGAAGATCGCGACCGGCAGTTGGGAATGCGACGCCGCATCACACGGCGTGATTTCCTCAACGGCGTTGCCGTAGGTATCGGAGCGCTAGGTTACGCCAGCCTGCCCGATCTGGCACACGGTACCCAAGCTGCATTCCAAGCTGCTGCCGATTCCGCCAAATTCTATCCGCCTGCTTTGACCGAAATGAGGGGCAGCGCGCCGGGCTCGTACGATGTTGCGCACGCCCTGCGCGACGGGAACTTCTGGGAAACCGCCGGAAGCCCCGCAGACACGCTCGAAACGTATGACTTAGTCGTCGTGGGTGGCGGCATCAGCGGGCTTGCTGCGGCTTACTTCTATCGCAAGAATGCCGGCAAGGGTTCAAGCGTTCTGGTTCTCGATAACAACGATGATTTTGGCGGGCACGCCCGGCGTAACGAGTTCCGCGTGGGAGGACGGCTGCTGTTGAGTAACGGTGGAACCCAGTCAATTGAGAGTCCCTCGGAATACAGTGAAGTCGCCAAAGGCGTTCTCAGTGACCTGGGAGTCCAAACGAAGACTTTTTATAAAGCCTACGATCAGAAGTTGTACTCGCATCTCGGTACAGCCTGCTTCTTTGACAAGGGGACCTTTGGTGAGGATCGCCTAGTAACTGGAATGGGCTCGACTCCCTGGCCCGAGTTTCTCAAGAAGAGTCCGTTGCCGGAAAAGGTGCAGCAGGCGATTGCCCGTCTCTACGACGAGAAGAAGGATTATCTCTCCGGCCTCTCCAAAGAGGAGAAGCATGCGCGGCTGGCAAAGATCAGTTACGCGGGATTCTTGACTGAGATTTGTAAAGCCGATCCTGACGTCTTGCCATTTTTCCAGACTTATACACACGATTTGTATGCAGTCGGAATTGATGCGGTTTCAGCTCTTGCGTGTTATAGAAATCCCGACGACTACGGGGCATGCCACTATGCAGGTTTTCAAGGGATGGATCTAGGCGGAGACGACGAAAAAGAAGAACCCTACATTTTTCACTTTCCCGATGGGAATGCGTCCATCGCCCGCTTGCTCGTGCGGAGTCTCGTCCCTGAAGCCGTTCCAGGGCACACCATGGAGGACGTTGTTACCGCCCATGCCGACTACAGCAAGCTTGATCAGCCGTCATCCCCAATCCGAATTCGCCTGAACTCGACCGCGGTTCGTGTGCAACACTCCGGGCGACCAGAGTCGGCGAAAGAAGTGGAAGTCTCGTATGTCCAAGAAGGAAAGCTAAAGAAGACAACAGGGAAGTCCTGCATCCTCGCCTGTTACAACAGCATGGTCCCATATCTTTGCCCTGAGCTGCCTGAGAAGCAGAAGGAAGCTCTGCACTACTGCGTAAAGGAACCGTTCATTTATACGCACGTTGTCATTCGCAATTGGACGGCATTCCACAAACTGGGGATACGACAGATCGTCTCGCCAGGAAGTTATCACAGCTTCACCATGCTCGATTTTCCTGTCGGCCTGGGTGCATATCAGTTTCCCAGCAACCCGCAGGAACCAATGGTGCTCTTTATGTTGCGGACTCCCTGCAAGCCGGGGCTGCCGCGCCGAGATCAGTACCGGATGGGCAGGTTCGAACTCATCAGCACGCCATTTTCTGAGTTTGAACGCAATATCCGTGAACAGTTGATTCGTGCGCTCGCACCGGCTGGATTCGATTCCGCCCGCGATATTGCTGCAATAACGGTAAATCGGTGGGCGCACGGTTACGCCTACGAATACGATTCTTTGTTTGATCCGCACTGGGCGCCGGAAGAGCGACCTTGCGTCATTGGACGGAAACAATTTGGACGAATTTCGATTGCGAATTCCGACGCCGCTGCTAGTGCGTATACGAACGCAGCAATTGACCAGGCCTATCGTGCGATTCAGGAACAAGTGAAAGGTGCGTAGAGCAATATGACTGACCTCAAGAATGAATACGGCGGTCGATCTCGCGATCGCGAGCTTGGCATGCACCGCAACATCACGCGCCGGGATTTCTTGAACGGCATGGCGGTTGGTGTGGGTGGGATGCTCGCCAATCCATGGATTGGCGGCCTGCTCTCGGCCCAAACGCCCACACCCTCCGCGCAAGATCGCCCAGGCTACTATCCTCCGACGCTCAACGGAATGCGGGGAAGTCATCCCGGGGCTTTCGAAGTCGCACACTCGCTGCGTGACGGAGCCTTCTGGGAAAAAGCAGGCAAGCCTGTCGAGACTGGCGAGGAATACGATCTGGTGGTGGTAGGAGGCGGCATCAGCGGCCTCGCGGCGGCCTATTTCTATCGCAAGCAAGCCGGACCTTCAGCCCGCATCCTGATTCTGGACAATCACGATGACTTTGGGGGACACGCCAAAAGAAACGAGTTCCACCTCGGTGGAAGGATGCTGCTGACCAATGGGGGAACTGTATCTATCGAGTCGCCGTTTCCCTACAGCAAAGAAGCGCGCGGACTACTGGCCGAGCTTGGCATCGACCCTCCCGCACTCCAAAAGAAGTATGCGGACAATCACCTGTCCAGCCGTCTTGGATTTGGCTACTTCTTCGCTAAGGAGACTTTTGGAACCGAGCGATTGGTCACGAACGCGCCCGGAGGTTTCTACGGTCGGCAGGGCGCGTCAAGCAAATGGACGGAATTTCTCGCACGAACCCCGCTGTCGGCGCAGGCTCAGCAGGACATCATCCGGATTCAAGAGGCCAAAGTCGATTACATGGAAGGAGTGCCTCAGGAGCAGAAGAAATCTCGGCTCTCCAAAATGAGTTACAAGGACTTCCTGCTCAATGTGGTGAAGGCTCACCCGGATGTCATTCCTTTTTACCAGAGTCGTACTCATGGGCTGTACGGGATCGGCATCGATGCCGTTCCGGCGCTGGACTGCTGGGCAATCCACTTCCCCGGGTTTGAAGGTATGGGTCTGGATCGCGTTCCGTCGAAAGGGCTGACTTTCACTGCGCTGGGAGAAGTAACACCACAAGAGGAATTTCACTTCCACTTTCCCGACGGCAACGCGTCGATCGCGCGCATGCTGGTACGATCCCTAGTGCCCGGTTCGGCTCCTGGGAGCACAGCCGAGGATATTGTGACGGCCAAGATGGACTACGGTCGCCTGGATCATGGAGATTCTCCCATCCGTATACGCCTGAACAGCACCGCAGTGCTTGCCCGACATGTAGGAGATTCTGCTTCCGCCAAACAAGTGGAGGTGGTGTATGGCCGCGAGCAAAAAGCGTACAGCGTACGTGGCAAAGCAGCGGTCCTGGGGTGCTGGAATATGGTCATTCCGTATCTTTGTCCGGACCTGCCTGCGGAGCAGAAAGACGCCCTGCATTACGGGGTGAAAGTGCCGCTGGTTTACTCAGTTGTGGGCCTCCGCAACTGGGCAGCATTTCACAAGCTTGGACTCCGGGGCGTCTCCTGTCCGGGGATGTATCACACCTCCATGAATTTGGATCAAGCCGCAAATATCGGTGACTATAAGCCGCCAGAGTCTCCAGATGAGCCGATCTTGGTGCACATGCTGCGCACTCCGTGCCAACCAGGTCTTTCTGCGAGAGAACAGCAGCTTGCGGGGCATTACGAGTTGCTCGCTACACCCTTTGAGACTTTTGAACGAAACATCCGCGACCAACTTGTCCGCGTGTTGGGCAGCGGCGGTTTTGATCCTGCCCGCGATATAGAGGCGATTACGGTCAACCGTTGGCCCCATGGATATGCGTACGAGTACAACCCGCTGTGGGACCCGGACTGGCCGGAGGGGAAACGACCGTGCGATATCTCACGACAACGCTTCGGGCGGATTACCATCGCGAACTCCGATGCCGCCGCTGCCGCCTATACCGACCAGGCGATCGATCAAAGCTATCGAGCTGTGCAGGAGTTGTTGTCGAGCTAAAGCCGCAACTCGAAGGAGGCAGAAATGAACAAGCGAAGGAACACCGCTGTGTCGATTCTGATCGGTCTAACCCTGGCCTGCCCTGCGTCGCGCAGACGTCACAGGCGGAAAAGGAAATCCTGGACCTGGAGCAGAAGATGAATGCGTCGGTATGCCGCCAACGATCTTCCCTTCTACTTCGCTTACTACGCTCCGGACTTCACACAGTGGCTTTCTGAAGGGCGTACCGGCCTGCCGCAATACGAGAAAATGTGGACCGCTTTGATCAAGAGTGGTGGGGGAGTCGAATCCGTTCAATTGTCCGACATCCGTGTGCAGATAGACCCGAGCGGAGATACCGCAGTCGCGAGTTATTTACTGTGCGTCAAAACCCGCTCCGCCAAAGGTGTGGTGAGTGATGAGAGCTTTCAGGAATCCGATGTCTGGTTTAAGCGCAACGGAGAGTGGAAGGTCGTGCACCTGCATTATTCGCCAGCGCCCAAGAAGAAGTAGTCTGCCGCTGCTGCTCTCCGAGGGCATGTCGTGAGCGACTCTTACGATCGCTATCTAGGGATGAATCGGCCGATCACGCGCCGGGATTTCATGAACAGTGCTGCCATGGTGATCGGAGCTTCGATGCTTCCGACTGCTCCGGCCT
>Ga0208455_1000249_pt1 | contig 30749 bp, 22 predicted proteins | sample June2015DPH_4_50_FD_184690 | JGI IMG/M metagenome (GOLD analysis project Ga0208455, IMG submission 184690) | Peatland microbial communities from SPRUCE experiment site at the Marcell Experimental Forest, Minnesota, USA - June2015DPH_4_40... | ecosystem: Environmental > Terrestrial > Soil >... | reverse complement strand
GGCTTTTGCCGCTTATTGTGCGCCGCTCGCCGCTTAAAGCGGCATGCCCTGCGGAGGTGGTACAGATGTCCCGGATGCTCGCGCTCGCCTGCGCGTTGGCCGCGTTCGCCATCGCGGCCGGATCGTTCCTTGCCCCGGCCTTTGTCGAGCAGGCCTTGGCCCAGCAGCCTGCGGCGACGCCGCCCTACGGGCCGCCGATCACGCTCGACGACGCCAAGCGGGCGATGGCCGCGGCCGAGCTCGAGGCGGCGAAGAATTCCTGGCAGGTGGCGATCACCATCCTCGACAGCGGCGGCAATCTGGTGATGTTCCACAAGGTCGACAACACCCAGCTCGCCTCGATCGGCTCCTCCGAGGGCAAGGCGAGCACCGCGCTCCGCTTCAAGCGCCCGAGCAAGGCGCTCGACGACGCCATCGCCGCCGGCGGTGCCGGGCTGCGGCTCCTCGCGGTCAAGGACATCACCCCGCTCGAGGGCGGCCTGCCGATGCTGATCGACGGCAAGATCGTCGGTGCCATCGGCGTCTCCGGCGCGCTGTCCTCGCAGGACGCCCAGGTCGCCAAGGCCGGCGCCGACGCGCTGGCGAAGTGAGCTTTCATCCCGTCCTGGAGGGAAGGTCGCCGAGTACAAAACATTATCCTTCGTCACCACCGGATCCTTCGTCACCACCGGGCTTGACCCGTTGGTCCATGCAGAAACGCCGCAAAAGAAACCATGCCGCATAAGCAATCCTGCCTTCCGCATGGATTGCCGGGTCAAGCCCGGCAATGACGAAAAGAAATTCGTTCTCGCGACGCGCTCCGCGTCGAGTTTGCAAACCACGACGCCACGACGACAAAGCTCTTTTAGATTCGCCTCTAAATAAAAGGGAGGCGGGGCGCCGAAAGGCGCAAGTTCATTGGAGCCGCGCCACACATCCAAACGTCGCCGCTTGAATGTGCACCGCAGACAAGTGGACGCAGTCTGCGTCACTCATCTGCTTACGCGGCAGCGGGCTTATCGGAGCCCGCTCGCCTTCCGGCGCTCCGCGGCGGCTCTTGTCGCGGCGACCGAACGCTGCGACTCAGCCCAGGCCGTGCTTCACGCGGCCAAGAGGACGCAGGCGTTACCCACGCCGTCGGCCACGCTTAAGCGGGGCACCCCGCGCGCCGGTCGTAATGCCGGCGGGAACGATGCCCGGACCGCCCGGGGGCGGGCTTACAAGCCCCGCCCGCAGGAACCGCACTCGCCCCATCCAACGGCTGTCACCGGTAGACGTCCCTGAAGTGAGCGAGATTCGGATGCGCTTGTAACGGAATTAGAGACGCTTGTCAAGTGCCGTCACCGCATCGAAGACGGAAGAAAACCAACGTGCCGGTTGCTTGGGGGCTCACACGATCCTTGTCTTATGCCCCTGCCAATAGCGGTCGCGGAGCTTTTGCTTGTAGAGCTTGCCGGTCGGCAGCCGCGGCAGCTCGGCCTCGAAGTCGAACGAGTGCGGCCATTTTTGCGGCGCCAGGTGCGCGGCGCAGAACGCCATCAGCTCCTCGGTAATTGCCGGTCCCGGCGCGACGCCGGGCATGAGCTGGACGGCGGCCTTTACCTCCTCGCCGAGGTCTTCGTTCGGCACGCCGAACACCGCGGCGTCGGCGACCTTGGGGTGGGTGATGAGCAGGTTCTCGCATTCCTGCGGATAGATGTTGACGCCGCCGCAGATGATCATGAAGCTCGCGCGGTCGGTGAGATAGAGATAGCCGTCATTGTCGAGATAGCCGATGTCGCCGACCGTGCTCATGGCGCCGTCGGCCGAGCGAGCGCGCGCGGTTTTCTCCGGATCGTTGAAATATTCGAAGGGGGTTGCGGTCTTGAACCACAGCGTCCCCGGCGCTCCGGTCGGGCAGGGCTTCATATTCTCGTCGAGGACGTGCAGCTCGCCGAGCAGCACCTTGCCGACCGTGCCCTTGTGCGCCAGCCACTCGGCGCTGTCGCAGGCGGTGAAGCCCAATCCTTCGGTGGCGCCGTAGTATTCCTGGATGATCGGCCCCCACCACTCGATCATCCGCTGCTTGACCGGCACCGGGCAGGGCGCCGCGGCATGGATCGCGATCTCGAGCGAGGAAACATCGTAGCGCCGCCGCACTTCCTCCGGCAGCTTGAGCATGCGCGAGAACATCGTCGGCACCAGCTGGCTGTGCGTCACCTTGTAGGTCTCGACGAGTTGCAGATACCGCTCGGCATCGAAACGTTCCATGATGATCGCGGTGCCGCCCAGGCGGATGGTGAGGTGAACGGCCGCCTGCGGCGCCGAGTGATAGAGCGGGGCGGGCGACAGATAGATCATGCCGTCGCGATAGCGCCAAAGCTTCAGCAGGAAGCCGAACAGCGGCAGCTGTTGCGACGGCGGCTGCTCCGGCAACGGCCGCAAAATGCCTTTGGGACGGCCGGTGGTGCCGGACGAATAGAGCATGGCGGTGCCGAGCGATTCGTCGGCGATCGGCGTTGCCGGATAGGCCGCCGTCGCCTGGTCGAGATTTTGCACGCGCTCACCGTCGCCCTTGCCGTCGACGATCAGGCAAAGCTCGATATTGGGGCAGTCCTTGAGCGCCGCCGCGGCCACGTCGCGCTTGGCCTGCGACGTGATCAGGACCCTGGATTGGCTGTTGTTGAGAATGTAGGCGAGCTCTTCCGGCGTGAGAAACGAATTGACGCACGTGAAATAGAGGCCGGTGCGCTCGCCGGCGCAGCAGCTCTCGATGTAGCGCGCGTTGTTTTCCATGAAGATGGCATAGTGATCGAGCCGCCGCAGGCCGTGGGCGCGCAACAGGTGGGCGAGGCGATTGCTGCGCGCCTCGAGCTCGGCGTAAGTGACGACCTCGCCGCTCTGGGCCATGATGAAGGCCGGCTGCTGCGGCCGCTTGGCGGCATGCTCGGGCGCATACATGGCAATCCCCCCTGATGTGACCGGCGCTTTTGCGCCTTCGTTCCGCTCTCGCCGCGGACAAATCAGGCGCGGGGACCGCAATGGTGCGGTCCCTTTGTCCTCGCCGGGCAGGTTTACGGCCGTTTTAGCGTTCTCGTCAGCGTAGAACAGGGCGCCGCGCGCCTCAACTCCGCCCCAGGGTTGCCGATGCCACCCATGACCGCGGGGCGTATGCTTAACGATCTTTTGCCGATCGCCAGCCGGCGGCATCCGGTTTTACGAAATCTAGAACGTTTGCCCGCTAGGCTTGTTGGCGTTCTTGCGCGAGCCTCGCGCCGCACCACCGATCAGGCATTGCAGGGACCAGGATGCCGGAGCTCAACGCGCGCGATCCAGGTAAGACCGAGGCAACAGCCGGCGAGGTGCTTGGCCACGTCCATTCGGTGACCGGCGCGCAAGCCAGCATCGGGCTTCTGAGCGCGAATGGGCTGCATCGCGCCGGCGCGACGGTCGGAAAGTTCATCAAGATCCACACCGGCAAGGCGCTCTTGATCGGCGTCATCACCGATGTCTCGCTGCTGGTTTCGCCCAGCATCGGCGAACAGCGGTATTGCGGCGTGGCGCACGTCGATCTGACCGGCGAGATCGGCGATCGCGGCGGCAAAATCGGCTTTCGCCGCGGCGTCACCGACTACCCCTCGATCGGCGATGCGGCGAGCGCGCTGACCAGCAATGAATTGCGGCTGGTGTTCGATACGTCGGCCGCCAAGACGATCAAGATCGGGCAGCTGCAGCAGGACAGCACCATCACCGTTGCCGTCGACGTCGACGAGATGCTGAGCAAGCATTTCGCGGTGCTCGGCACCACCGGCGTCGGCAAGTCGAGCGCGGTCGCCGTCATCCTGCAGCAGATTCTCCAGGTGCGGCCCGACGTCCGCATCCTGCTGCTCGACGTTCACAACGAGTATGGCCGCTGCTTCGGCGAACGGGCTTACTTGGTCAATCCGGGAAACCTGCGGCTGCCGTTCTGGCTGTTCAATTTCGAAGAGATCGTCGACGTCTTCTTCGGCGGCCGTCCCGGTCTCGACGAGGAAGTCGAGATTCTCGCCGAGGTCATTCCGCAGGCCAAGGTCACCTACACCCAATACCGCCATACGATCGAACGGACGGCGATCAAGAAGCAGGACCCCAAGAGCAGCGGCTATACGGTCGATACGCCGGTGCCGTATCGGCTGGCCGACCTGCTGGCGCAGATCGACGAGCGGATGGGCAAGCTGGAGAACCGTACATCCCGGCTGGTCCATCACAAGCTGATGACGCGCATCGAAACCGTCAGCAACGATCCGCGCTACGCGTTCATGTTCGAGAACGCCAATGTCGGCGGCGACACCATGGCGGAATCGATCAGCCAGCTGTTTCGGCTGCCTGCCGACGGCAGGCCGATGACCATCATGCAGCTCGCCGGGTTGCCGGCGGAGGTCGTTGACGCCGTCGTCTCCGTGCTCTGCCGCATGGCGTTCGATTTCGGCATGTGGAGCGATACCGCAAGCCCGATGCTGATCGTCTGCGAGGAGGCCCACCGCTATGCCTCGGTCGACCGCACCGTCGGCTTCGGCCCGACCCGCCGGGCGATTTCCCGGCTCGCCAAAGAAGGCCGCAAGTACGGGGTATTCCTCGGCCTCATCACTCAGCGTCCGGCGGAACTCGATCCGACGATCCTGTCCCAGTGCAGCACGCTGTTCGCCATGCGCATGTCGAACGACCGCGACCAGGCCTTGCTGCGCTCGGCGGTCTCCGACTCAGCCGCCAACCTGTTCGCCTTCGTGCCCGCGCTCGGCACCCGCGAAGCGCTTGCCTTCGGCGTCGGCACGCCATTGCCGACCCGGCTGACATTCGCCGAATTGCCGCGCCAATTGCTGCCGCGGAGCGAAGCGTTCACCGGCGATCCGGCCAACCAAATGGGCGGCCAGGATCTCAATTTCATCGCCGCGGTGGTCGAGCGCTGGCGCGGCGCGACCATGCGGCGAAGGGTGGCCGCGGATGAGGCGGCGCGCGACGTCAAGCCGACCGTCGGGGCGGAGGCGATGCCGCCGCCGGTGCCGCCGGTGCCGTCGGCACCGCCACTGACGCCCGAGCCCGGCCGCTTCAGCCTGCTGAAGAAGCCGCTCACCGATAAGCCGGACCCCTACGCCGCCCTCCGCAGCCCGGCTGCCGCGCCGGGCAACCGCTGAGCGGTCAATCCCGCCCGAACCGGGACCCCTCCGCTCCGCGCGAGGCCAGCGGGCTCCGCCACTGCACATTCATGCGCGACGCCTCGGCCGTGCGGCCGTCGGCCAATAGCTCTCTGACGTCTTTGATCTCATCGAGGAAGAACGGCTTCGAGAAGTAAAATCCCTGCGCGTAGCGGATACGGCTGGTGGCCTGCAGATAAGCCAGCTCCTCGAACGTCTCGATGCCTTCGGCCACGATCGACATGCCGAGCGCCAGCCCCAGCGACTCGATCGTCCGCAGCACGCTCTGGCTGCGCGGGCGCTGGTGAATGGCGGTGATGAATGAGCGGTCGACCTTGATTTCGTCGGCGGTGATGTCGGCAAGCACGGAGAGCGAGGAGTAGCCGGTCCCGAAGTCGTCGATCGAGACGCGAACGCCGAGTTCGCGCAGCATCGGCAGCACCTGGATCTGGAACTGGCTCTTGGCGACGAACGCGTCTTCGGTCAATTCCAGCATGAAGCGCTCCGCATAACGGCTGTCCTTGAGCACCTGCGCCAGCGAGGACATGAAAGTCACGTCGCCGGCTTGCTTGGCGGCGACGTTGATGCTGATCGTCGTGCCGCCGCCGAAAGCCTGGTCGAGACGCTCGATCGAGCCGATGGCTTCGGCCAACACGAAATGCGTAATCGGATCGATGAGCCCGAGCTCGGTCGCCAATCCGATGAACGAACCCGGCGCGTGGATTTCTCCCGCCTCGTCGCGCCAGCGCACCAGCGTCTCGAAGCCCACCACCTCGTGGGTATGCAGGTCGACCTTGGGCTGGAAGGCGCAGCAGAACTTGCGGTCGCGTATCGCCAGCCGCAGCCGCTGTTCGAGCTCCATGTGCGCGGTCATTCGCTCGCCGATGCCGGAGTCGAAGAAGACCGCCTCGCCTTTGTGCCCGCTCTTGGCGCGGTACATGGCGTTGTCCGCGTTGCGGCGCAGGACTTCGTAGGTGGCGCCGTGCTCCGGATAGATGCTGACGCCGATTGACGCCGAGGTGAACACCTCGAAAGCCTCGATGTGGAAAGGCTGTTTCAGCGCGTCGAGCAGCACGTTAACGATGATTCGGGCCTGCTGTTCGTCCGCCAAGGGCTCGATCAGCAGCAGGAATTCGTCGCCGCTGATGCGCGCCAGCATGTCGGTGTCGCGCAGGGTCTTGCGGATGCGCTCCGCCACCTTCACCAGCAACGCGTCGCCGACGACGTGGCTGTAGTAGTCGTTGATGTGCTTGAAATTATCGAGATCGATAAAGGCCAGCGCGAAGCGATGGCTACCGTCATGGCGCAGCGCCGCATCCACGCGTTCGTTGATGAGAAAGCGATTGGGCAGGCCGGTGAGATCGTCGAAAAAGGCGTGCTGCGCCAATTTTTGCTCGACCTGCTTGCGTGAGCTGATGTCGAGTGCGGCCGAAATGAGCAGCGGCCGGCCGGCCATCGTCGCCGGCGTGTGCGAAGTCAGCCAGGTGCTTTCGCCCGTTGCACTCGGGGCGTTTTCCTCGACGGTGACCGTTTCACCGGAGCGGATGAGCTCGATTTCCCACTGCCGCCGTTGCGCGGCCTCTTCCGCCGACAAAAAATCGGCCGGGGAAGCGCCAATCAAGGCTTGCGCCGGGGTTTCCAGGTTGGCGGCGGCCGCCTTGTTGACTAGGATGAAGCGACCGCTTTCGTCCTGCACGGTGAGGCCGATCGAAAGGGCGTCGACGATGTCCTTGAGGAATATCCGATCGTGCTCCGCCTCGTGCGCGTGCCGCTGCAAATCCTCGACTTGCCGGCGCCATCGCGCGGCCTCCGCCGCGAGCGCGTTGCCGTGGCGCGCCGCGATCGCTGCCAAGGCCACGACGGCGCACTGGCGGGCGAAGGCGATGTCGCCTTCATCGAATTCGGCTTTGCCGGCTTCGCGTCGCAGCAGCAGCAGGGCGCGGCGCCGGCGTACGCCGATCGGCAGGCAAAGCGCCGACGCTCCGGCCGGGATGAGGTCGGCAGGGAAGGATTGTCCCGCGTCGCTGCCGCGCGTGCTGCTAATGGCACGGACCCCACCGCGCAGCACGTCGGTGAAAAACGCTTCGCGCGGCCAACGGGCGCCAATCGCGCCGCTCGGCGCCGCCGCGATGCAGACGAGCGCGTCGGCGTCCTCCGCGAGGACCACCGCGTGATCGTGGCCGAAAACCCGCTGCAGCCGCTGGCACAGGTCTGCAAAGGACGCCTGCTCGCCCTCAAAGTTCAGCAGCGCTTCCAGCGCGCGCAAGCCGGCATGCACCGCATCGGCGTGCATCCGGTCGTGCCCCGTTGCCGGCGAGCGCGGCGAATTGTTGGCGTCTTTGGAAATTGCCATGCACCTTCCGCGCGGTCGCCGGTTCCCCGGGTGCGAACGGGATACCGAAATTAGGCGCAAGGCGTTGGCAATTTGTTTCGATATGCGAAGATAACGGCGAATGACGCGTTAACGTCTCGTTTACCTTTGCGGCGGGGCGCACATTCAATGCGCAACGCCGAGCTGCGTATGGTGGGTAAGTCGGGCGGGCAGCACTGACTTTTCAATTGTGACTTTATGGGATGGCGGTCCCGGCAAGACGGAAAGCCACGAGGACAACACATTGCTGTAACCACTATTTCATAAGGGTTGTTGCGTAGTCTAGCTATCACTAAAAACTGCTGCTACTATGGCCTACCGCTAACCCCGGAAGGCCCCCAATGCGTAAGCGTCGTGATTACCTATTCAAACGCAACGGTTCACAATACTGGCGAGTCCGGTTTCAGATGGACGGCCGTAGCGTCGAGCAGTCTCTCAAGACAACGGACAGGCGCGAGGCTGAATTAGCCGCCCTACCCATGATCGCGGAACACAAGCAACGGCTGCTGGTGCGGCGACCGCGCTTTGTAACATCCAGGTGGTACGACTATGCGCCCGGCCGCGAACACATCGCTGACGGCGCGATCTTGCAGAAGTATCCCAATGCAAAGCGAGTCCTGGCGACCGATGCGGACGACCTGTTCATTCTCGACCAAAACGGTTCGATCATTGGGAGGGAGCCGAACGGCGGGTTGCAGTATTCGCACCCGACGCGACTCAAGGAACCATCGTTCGAGCTTTTCGACCGGGAACGCGCTGGCGCGCCGCTGGCGACCAAGAACGGCGACGATGAACTCTTAGAAACCTATTTGCGGCATGCCAACGTCACCGGCTATTACGAGCACGAAGCGCGCGCGGTGTGGGCGCTCTACAAGCGGTTGACCGATAGCAAGCCATTGAAGGAAGCGGACCGCGACGACGGCCGTAAATTGGTAGCTCATTTTGAAGGCGAAGGACTTAAGAGCGCGACTATCGAGAAAAAGATCGGATGGCTGAACGCTGCGGTGAACCTTGCGATCAGAGAAGGCAAGCTAAAATTCAACCCGTTTTCTGCCGTCGTTCCCAAACGTAACGACAGGCAACGCCGCTTGCCGCTGAGCGACGACGATATGGAGGTGATCAAGCGCAACCTTGGCAAGCTCAGCGAGTCCGAGCAATTGCTGTTCCGCGTGCTGGCGAGCACTGGAATGCGGCTCAGCGAAGCCTTTGAGATTGACAGCGAAGAAAAAGAACGCGGTTGCCGGTTTGTCATCGTCGGCAAAAAGACGGAGCAATCATTGCGCCGCGTGCCGCTCCCGGCCGCCGCGCTGCCATTCCTGCCCAAGGCCATCAAGGGGCCGCTGTTTGCGAGCAGCGACGCGGACCCGGCGGATGCGGCCTCGAAAAAGCTAAACAGATTTTTGGACGACTGCGGTATCGTTGACCCGCGCAAGGTTGTTCACAGCTTGCGTCATCGTGCACAAGATCGGTTACGCGCGGCCGGATGTCCGGAGGATATTCGCTGGGCACTTTTAGGCCATGAAGAAAAGACGGTCGCGGCCGGTTACGGCGAGGGTCATCCCGTGCCGCTGCTGCGCAAGTGGATTGATAAAATTGGCTGTTAGGCAGCCCTGGTTAGATCGCGATGGGCGGGCGGCTCTAATGCTGAATGATTGGCGCGGGCGGCGGGACGTGGAAGGAGGAGCGGAGGGCGCATCTTCGAGAGGTGGTAAAGCGTAGCGTTCGGGTAGGTGCATCTATTTAAGCGCCTTTTCCCCCCGCCTGGCTCGATTGAACGAATGGACGGGCTTCCCTCCGACCGCACGGGGCCCTTGCCGCGGCTTAGCCCAGCAGCAGCTCCACTTAAGCGAGCAGCCGCGCGGTAATGATTATCATCAAGCAGATCTACGAATTATTCGCGGGGAAGCGCAGAACGAGTTGCCAGGTCGTCGTTGGTGCGGCGGCCAAGGCCATCCGCGGCAATCCGGGCAGCACAACCTTGCCAAGGTTGGGGTCGAGGGTTCGAATCCCTTCGCCCGCTCCAAAAATTCCTTATATTTCAGAGCCTATTACGCCAACTAGGGCGAGCACATTCGGCAGCTATCGGCAGAACGAAACACGAAGTCCCCGCCCCGATACGGGGAAATTCCGGGGACTTTGTTCGCACGCTGTTCGCTCTTCGGACTCGCTTCGCCGCCGATGACGCCGGGTTGATCACCGGTTCGACGCTGACGGCGAATGGTGGGCAGTAAGGGGAACTTTTCACGCGGCATTAATACTCAGCGGCGCAGCATGAAAATCGATGTTTGAGAGGATGCACGCGTGATACATTTTGCGGACAAAGAAGAAGCCTTGAGAGCCTCATCGGCCCGTCTTAGACTGCTGGTGCATGTTGCGGGCGAGGGATTGCACCTTGAGTATTGTTATCACGACTCCGATCTTGAAACGCCTGATAATGAGCTTGTGCCGTGGTTCGTGCTCAGTGAGGCGGCCTTAGTGGCTTTAGCAGATCGGTCGCTCAGAAACGAAGCCGACGCAAAGACGATTGCACGAGTGAATGAGACCAGAGTACGAAGCACAATCGCAAAATGGCTTCGGGACCGTGGCCTTTCATCCGTCGGCGGCCGACCGCGAGTGGTTCTATCTACGGACCTCTGCTAATTCACTCTCGACCGCAACATAGGACCTCGCGGTTGGCAGGGTCAGCGTGTTCACTGCTATTTTATGGGGTTTGGAAATCTTGATTCAAATTCCTCGGCGCATCGCAACCAGAGTTTTTCATCAAACTTACTCGACGATCCCGTGCAACGGACCATGTATTCCTTTTCCCTTGTCAGCCACGCATCGAACTCCTTCATTTTGGTTTTGCCGTACTTCGCAACGCTTTTCGCTCGAATCCACTCGCCATAGCCCGGGTCTTCCCCCGACAGATTAAAGAACTTCGATTCATCGTAGGAGAGGACGCGGATTTCACTGGAAGGCACCTTCGTCATCTCTTGGTACAGACGCTCAGGCATGCCCATCTTCGCCAAATAGGTAGCAACAGACTGAGACAATTCGTCGTATTTTGCCTTCGCCTGAGTTTGATCCAGGCCGGCAAAGAAACCCTGATCAAAATACGGGCGGTGTATTCCAACACGCGAGGCGTCTCCTAAAATGCGGTTGGCACCTGCGGCGAGGATTAACACACACGCGCTCATACATCCGTTAGCAGGCGGTTCGTCAGGAACGCTCGTCCAAAGCCAATCTTTGCGAACAATCTCTCCTATTTGCATTGCCGCGAACACATCCCCACCCGGAGAATCTAATTCGACATCGATAGTTTCAAAGATGGGGCGTAGGGCCCCTTCGAGTTGTGCAAATTTCTGCACATCAGCCTTAGTTATGGTGCCCGTTATTTCTATACGTGCAAAGCGCTCCTTATCGTCTGCCGAAGTTATTTTGATATCGGAGCGACACACATCTGTTCCCGTGATCACGAGACAAAAGGCAAAAATCCATTTCAGGTGTTTCCGAATTATAAACATGCACCGACCCGTTACCGTCCGGAGAGAAAATATATGAGCAAGATATCGCCAGATAACGGATAGGTAAATTACAGGCGGCCGACAGCAAGTACGAATGAAACCTTTCGGGGCTGGTGCTGCCGTCGATGCTGCCAATGTCCGCTTATTGGGGCAAGAGCCGACTTGCCAGCCGAGCGTTCAAAGTGAAGCGTTTGGACCGGTGGGGATAACCCGCGAGAGGTGGAGGCGAGCGGGTTATCATCAGGCAATGAGCGACGAACAGTCGCGAACGGACGCGAACAGTCGCGAACGTTCGCCGGACCACCAGTATACCCTCTCCGTCGAGCAAGCGGTCGAGCTTTACGCCAAGGCCGGCCACCCGCGCACCCCGCGCGCGATCCAAAAATACTGTGCTCTTTCAAAGCTTGATTGCCATAAGGTCGAGACCGAGACCGGCGAAAAATACCTCGTCGCGCCTTACTCCGTAGACCGCCACATCACCTACATCAAGGAGGTGCGAACAGTCGCGAATAGTCGCGACCAGACGCGAACGGACGCGAACGTTCGCACTATGGAAAATAAGGGCATCGAGGGGACGAACAGCCCCGAACAGCCGCGAACGGACGCGAGCGTTCGCAGCCCTGAGGATCGGTACGTCGTCCTCCTCGAAAAGGAAAATGAATTTTTGCGCGGCCAGGTGTCCGTGAAGGACACGCAGATCGAGGCGCTGCTTGAGCGCGACAAGGAAACCAACACGCTGATCCATCGCCTTCAGGCCATGCTCGCCCCGCTCTTGGTCGCACCGGGGGATCGTCGCGACCCCGCCACACCGGCAGACAGAACAGAGACACCATCCACCTCTCCATAAAGCCACCGAATACGGCCAAACCCTCCAGAATCCGTGACGTAGATTTTGAACGCGAACGGCAGCGAACAGACGCGAACGTTCGCCGGACCACCATCCGGCCGACTTTCTCCACAGCGTCGGCCGGACCCTCGGTTTTATTGCGGGCTATAATAACCAGACGTATGAAGGCAACCGCCAGGGCAGCGGAGACGAGCGAAACTGTCCAACAGACAGAAAAGCTCTACATGGAAAACACGCTGCTCCGCGTTGCCGGCGCGCTGTTTTGCCACGACGCCAAGAGAGCGCCCACCCACACCAAGCAAATTGAACTCAACAGCGGAGTGGCAGAGAAGAATATCGTCATCCGACCCGATCCCAAGCTCGGACAGCCTGGTCCGCTGGCCCACAAGATTTTCGTTGCGCTTATCAAGAAGCACTCCGGCTACGGCCGCCCGACCCAAGCAGACGTATCGTTCACCAAGCGCGAACTCATGCGCCTTATCGGCCGCGCCGAGTGGGGAGGCAGCGCCAGCGAGCAGCTCGCGCGCGCCCTCGATGAAATTCACTACACCTTTGTCCGAACGCGCTTCAAATCCGCGGACCGTTTTGTGGAGCACTCGTTCAATATCTTTCCGGAAATTTATGTGGAGCGGCGCGAACACGCCACCGATCCGATCGAGGCGTGCACCGTGACGCTCGCGCGGCCCATCATGGCATCGCTGCAGGATGGACATTTCACCTGCCTCAATCATGGACTGATGCAGCAGCTCGGCACGATCGGGCAGGCGCTCTTCATGCGGCTCTTCTTCCATTTCGCCAACCTCTACGACGGCCACCACCGCGGCCGCCTCACGTTTTCCAAACGCTATGACGACATCTGCGCCGAATGGCTCGGCGGGCTCGTGGTACTTAAGTACCCGTCGAAAATCGAGCAGGAGCAGCTGGGACCGCACCTGCGCCAGCTCGTGAAGGCCGGATTCCTCGCGTCCTACAAGATCACCGAAGCAAAAGGGCGCGGTGGCTTCATCATCACCTTCCGGCCCGGCTCGGCGTTCTTCACCGACTACGACCGATTTTATCGGCGCCGGCAGCGGGGAAGCGTCCAGTTCGATTTTCACACCGACCGACAGCAAATCGCGGAGCCGCTCAAGGTCGCATACCTCTTCGTCGAAAAGCGCAACGGCCGCGCAAACGTCGGCATCCCCTACGTGCCGTCCAAGGACGTGGAGACCGCCAAGTACCTTCTCACCCGGGTCCCGTTCGCGGACATCCCGGATTTTCTCGATTACGCGCTCGCCGAGGCTAAAAAGACCCGCTTCGACGTGCAGACCTTGGGCGGGCTAAAACAATACCTGTCTCACTACCAGGAACAAGGCACCCAGCGGTCCGCGGCAAAGGCAACCCAGGCCCGGCGCGAGGCCGAGGACAAGGCCACGGACCGCCGCACGGAATACGACCGCTTCCGACGAGCGGCAGCTGACCGGTTGTTCTCAAACCTACCAGCCAAAGAGCGGGCAGCGATCGAAGCTGCCGCACACGCCAAGGCGCCCCGCTTTGGGCGGGGAAGTGGGCCGCTCGCGCAGACCTTGTTCGAGATCGAACGCGCCCGCATCACGGCTGAGCGGCATCCGGGGAAGATCCCGCCGCTTGAGGAGTGGCAGCGCCGCGGTGCCTAACGATTAAGCACGCTACAAAAGCCCCATCCCTTATGCTCAGGGGTGGGGCTTCTGACCGAAGAGATAGGGGCTTCTGACCGAAGTAAGTGGGGCTTCTGACCGAAGAGAATTCACCCCAAAACTCTAAAATGCGTTGCAGGAAAACGCCGGTCCAGAAACGACCGGCGTGTCTTATATACTCCAATACATATTCACACAGAGACCGTGTGTTTTCTTAAATGGAAAAGGAAGGTCGCCGCGATCGGGTACAATGACCGGTACAATCCCGTTTGTACCCTCAGCGATCTACTCCGAACCCGCAAGTTCTTACGGGTTCTCACAATTTTCCCCCGCATTTGTCGGGCGTGCCGCCCGACCCCGTGCCACCACTCTGCCTGCAAACGCGATGCTTGAGCATCTTGCGTTTGCGAAAACAAGGCAGAGCTGGTGGCCCTCCGCTTGCTTTCGCCTGGCGGCTTCGGCGCTTCGGGCTGGTGTCACGGGGTCGGCCGGCAGAGCCGACGCCGTCGCATAGTCGCGCGCTGGGGCGCGCTCCTTGCTTTGGGCTGCCGACAAATGCGGGGGGGGTTAGCGCAGGTGCTCAACACACGAAGCCCGGTAGGGTCGCTAACGCTCCCCGGTACTCGCATGCGCGAGTGCTGATTGTTTTTTGTGCGGCCTAAAACTAAACCCCGCGAAGCGGGGTTTCGGGTCTGCCGGCGGAAAGGGAAGCGGGGTGCCCCGTGACTTTCCGCCGACGATATGGGCTGGCTCACTATCCACACCGAAGTTCGATTGCCGAACGGTATAATGCGCCGAGCGACCGTAGCTCGACAATCCGGGACAGCCTCTGTGTACCGCGCCGGCAACGCCAAACCAGGCACGCCCGGCGGGTCACCTCCTGCCAACTCCACAGGGCCGGATGACAGGTGGCCAGCGCTCCACCTATAGCGGAGCGCTTCGCACCGGAGGCTGCCCCGGACTTATGGAGCCGGAACCACCCATCATTGCAAGAAACGCCGTCGGCGGCGGGATAGTGTTCTCTCGCGAGGAACGCGAGCGGCACCTGTATATCGTCGGCAAGTCCGGCGCGGGCAAAAGCACCGTCCTGTTCAACCTGGCCATGCACGACATCATGGCGGGGGAGGGAATTGCGGTCATCGATCCGCACGGCGACCTTGCCGAGGCGATTATCGACGCCATCCCGCCGGAGCGAACACACGAGGTGTGCTACTTCAATGTGGCCGACACGGAGTACCCGGTCGGCTTCAATCCAATGGCTCGGGTACCGCGGAAGCGCCAAGCGCTTGCCGCCGCCGGCATCGTCGCCGCGTTCAAGCACCTGTGGGGTGGCGAGAGCTGGGGGCCGCGTCTTGAGCACTGGCTCTTTCACGGCGTCGCCGCTCTCCTTGAGAGCCCGCGGCCGACACTCATCGACCTAGCGCGGATCTATACCGACGAGGATTTTCGCTCCCGCATCGTGTCGCGCACCGCCGATCCCGCCATCGCCGATTTCTGGACGGGGGAGTACGCCAGCTACGACCACCGCTTTCAGGCCGAGGCCGCGAGTTCGATCCTCAACAAAGTAGGCCAACTCACCGCCTCGCCGGCTCTGCGCAATATTCTTGGGCAGATCGCGCCTAAATTCGACCTCGTGCACGCGATGGACCATCGCGGCATCTTTATTGCGAACCTGGCCAAGGGACAGATAGGGGAGCAGCCGTCGAATTTGCTCGGCTCGCTCCTGCTCTCGCACCTGCAACTCGCCGCCATGGCGCGTAGCGACCAGGCGCCCGAGAACCGGGCGCCGTTCTTCGTCCACGTCGACGAGTTTCAATCCTTCAGCACCGACGCCTTCGCGTCGCTGCTTTCGGAGGCGCGCAAGTTCGCGATAAATTTCTCCCTCGCGAACCAATACACCGAGCAGCTCAGCGATCCCGTGCGCGCGGCCGTGCTTGGCAATGCCGGCACGCTCATGGTCTTTCGCGTGTCGGCAGAAGACGCCAGACTGCTCGCTCCGGAATTTCACCCGCTGCCGGCGCACGAGCTTCTTGACCAATCGCCGCACAGTGCCTGGCTACGACGCGGCGACAGCGGACACCGGGCTGTCTTCGTCTCGCCACGCCTGTTCGGCTCTCGACATCGGCGCGACTCAGTGCTTGCCCAGAGCCGCCGAAACTTCGGTCGTCCTGCATGAAGAAGAAGGAACTGAAAGACCTTTTAACTCGCGTTGAAACTTGGCCGAAGGACGACCAGGAAGCGGCGTATGATTCGCTATCGACGATCGAGGAAGAGCGCCACGTCGATCCCGCGATCGCCGAGGACATCATTCGCTCCCGCGAAGATATCAAACAGGGGCGCTTGACCTCCCAGGATGACCTCATTCGCGACCTGCACCTATTTGGACATTGATGGATGTCTTCTACACGGACACCGCCAAACGGCAGCTCAAGAAACTCGAACACGATCTACAAGAGCGTATCGTCGATAAGGTGCGCTTTTATGCTGCGCAGCCCGCCCCACTTGAATTCGCCGAGCCTCTGACCGGTCATGATACATACCGCTTTCGCATCGGCGACTACCGGGTCGCGATCGATGTTGAAGACGATGCGATTACCGTGATTTCAATTCGCCGCCGCGACGAGGCGTACCGGTAAGCCACTCCCCTTCCCTACCTCTCAACCGACCGCCTCTGACGTCAGGAGAGTAAGTCGATTATAGTTACGGCAGTCAAACGTCGCGGGTCAAACACTTATTGATTCGAGCTTCCCTCCCCTTCTCTTCGGTGGCCTTATATTGCGCCAGCAATTGTGGCGACCTGGGCTTAGACCCCGTGTTGTGGTATCATGCTGGTAAGCTGACGCGCATCTGTTTTTTTATTTGGCGCGCCTAACAGAAGCGAAAACATGGCCCAGCAAGAACCTTCAGCGGAAAGCGACGCATCGCCATTCGCCTATGGGAGCGATTGGGTGCGCGCCGATTTTCATTTACACACGAAGGCCGACAAGGAATTCAAATACATCGGCACGGACAACGACTTTGTGGCTAGCTACGTCGGGGGCCTGGAAAAAGCGAAAATTCGCCTCGGCGTCATCACCAACCACAACAAATTTAATATTGAGGAGTTCAAGGCGCTGCGCAAACGCGCGCGCAAAGAAGGAATTGGCCTTCTGCCCGGCGTCGAACTGTCCGTCGCAGACGGGGCGAACGGCGTCCACACGCTTATTGTGTTCTCCGACGATTGGCTCGCGGACGGCCACGACTACATCAACCAGTTCCTCAACGTCGCCTTCGCCGGCAGGCCGCCCGCGCAATACGAGCAGGAAAACGGTCGCACCAACGACGATCTGCTTAAGACGTTAAAAACGATTGAAGGCTATAACCGCGATTACTTCATCGTGTTCGCCCACGTTGAAGCTGACAGCGGGCTCTGGAAAGAAATTGACGGCGGCCGGATGCAAGAATTGGCGACGAACCCGCTTGTTCAAAAATACTGTCTTGGATTCCAGAAGGTTCGCACCCACGATAAGGCCGACGCGAAAAGCCGGGTCAAAGTCAAACAATGGTGGGGCACGCAGTACCCGGCGGAACTGGAAGGCTGCGACGCCAAGACAATCGACGAGCTTGGCCGCGGCGAGGCGTCGTACCTGAAAATTGGCGCTTTTAGCTTCGACGCCGTCAAGTACGCTCTGACGGACTTCGAGTTTCGCGTAGCGACATCCGTGCCGAAGGTCACGCACTCGCGCATTGACGCGGTGCGGTTCGAGGGAGGGCTATTGAACGGGGTACGCGTTCCGTTTTCGCCGCTCCTGAATTGCCTCATAGGCATTCAGGGCAGCGGCAAGTCGTCGATCTTGGAAAGCTTGCGCTACGCGCTGAACATCCCGTTCGGCGATAAGGCGCAGGATAAGGATTACAAGGTCGCGCTTCTGCCCCACGTGCTGCAAAGCGGTGGCAAGATCATCGTCGAGGCAACCGACCGGCACGGTGCGAAATACGAGATCAGTCGGATTCTTAACCACGACCCTGACGTTTACGTGGACAGGAAGCTGCGGCCCGGCGTTTCCATCCGCGAGACGATCATCAACAAGCCGCTGTATTTCGGTCAAAGGGACCTCTCGGCGGCGGGCAAGGATTTCGGCCAAGATTTGGTCGAGAAGCTGGTCGGAGACGGCCTGAGAGTCCTCCGGCAAAAAATTCAAATCGATGTAAACGAACTCAAGACGGCGGTCGAAAACCTTCTTTCCGTCCAGAGCGACACGCAGGACATGGAGGGGCACCAAAAGGACCTGCAGGACGTCGCCTATAAGTTGGAGCAGTTCGACAAACACAAGCTCAAGGACAAACTCGACAAGCAGGTTGAATTCAACGCCGCGGCCGACTTCTGCGATGAGGTCGACGAAGCGGCCGAGAATTGGCGTGAAGCGCTGGATCATGTTATCAACGACGCCAAAGACGCCATCGACGATCTGCAAACCCCGGAGTCGAAGCACAACGCGCCGTTCTTCAAGAAATACGACGCCAAGATTGCGGTTCTGAAAAAGACCATCACCGACGCCAAAAAGATTGAGCAAAGCATTGTGGCGCTGCAGGGCGAGTTGAAAAAGCTGCATGACGAATTCGATACGACCAGAGGTGGCCTCAAGGAGGAGTTTGCCGAGGTCGAGCGCAAGCTCGTCCAATCGCTCGCCGAACGGGGCGTGACTTCAATCAAACCGGATGCTTACGTGAACCTCACGAAGCAGAAAGCTGATCTCAGCGGCAAGATTGCCGACCTGAAGAGGAAGACCGCCAAGAAAAAGGCCAAAGGCGACGCGGTCCTGGCGGCAGTCGCGACGCTCAATGAGAGATGGCTCGACGAATATAAGGACATCGCAGCCGCCTTGAGCAAAATCAATACAGCCAACATTCCGCTAAAGGTTCATCCAAAGTTCAAGGGAGATAAGGCCGCGTTCCGCGAAAAGATGGAACAGACTTTCCGCGGCAGCGGTATCCGCAAGGAAACCTTCGCAGTGCTGGCAGACGCGTACACCGATTTTGCGCAAATTTACAAGGACCTCGATAAGGCCGCCGAGCATGCGAAGGCCAAGGGGCAAGCTTTCAAGGATGGATTTTTGGACAATCTCTTTGAACTACTCAGCTTTCAGGTGCCGAACACCTATGAAGTAACATATCACGACAAAGCGCTAAAATCCCACTCGCTCGGGCAGCGTGCCTCGGCGATGATGCTGTTTTTGCTTAAACAGGAAGAAAACGACTTGTTCCTGATCGACCAGCCGGAGGATGACCTCGACAGCCAAACCGTTTATGAGGAAGTCGTGAAGCTGCTACGGACCATCAAAGCGAAGCATCAATTCATCTTTGCTACGCACAACGCCAATTTCCCGGTGCTCGGCGATGCCGAGAGCGTCGGGGCCTGTGATGTCGAAAACGATCAAATCGTGGTTCACTCCGGCAGCATCGATACGAAAGAATGCCAAGGCAAAGTTATCGACATCATGGAAGGTGGGGTCGAAGCGTTCGAACGCCGCAAGACAATTTATCAAATCTGGAAAGCTGGTTAGTCTCAGTCCCGTAAAAGATGGTCTCTTAGCCCGCTTCGAGTCTGCCCCCAAAACACGCGCACCGAGCCGCCCCCCTCCCTTTCTTTCCTGGTAGCAGCCGCAGCTCCCCGTCAAGGGGCAAGCCCTTGACTGCTCGCCTGGCCGACTGCCGTGCTGGTAGCCATGCTCTCGCTTGAGCGAGGCAGGTCGAATTACCAGCCAGTTCATTCACTTCGTATGAACAAGAAAGTATCGTTCGCTGAGCGCGTCGCGCTCATGAATACTGCTACTGCCGCCTTGCGCGATATCCTTCGGATAGTCGCCGAGGAAGCTTCCGCCATGGCGGAAGTGCAGCAGCGCTTCACGGCTAGGAAGCCGGCGCCAAAGCGCCAGGCGAACTCCGCCGAGTAGCGGCTCGTTCCCAAACCCGATCCCCTACCGGGGGTCGGGTTTTGGTGTGTTTGCGGGTGGTGCTCAATCCTGCTATTCGTCCACTTGTCGCCTCTGTCTTGTAACAAGGCCTAAGAACCTTAAATATTCACGCCATTTCCAGCGTCATCTCCTGAATGTCAGATAAAGCACCGCACCGAGGGTGAGCAAATGAAGGACGCAGACCTCGAATACGGGCAAATAGTCGCGACTATTAAGCCCTATACCGATAAGGGTCGGCCGATTTCCATTGCCTTCTTGAATTGGTTTCTTGAACACATCTACAGGCTTGATCAAGTCGCGGCTGAGGATGCCATTTGTGACAAAAGCAATGACCGCGGCATTGATGGCATCTATGTCGATGAGAATCAGTTAGAAATTCACGTTCTCCAATCGAAAACCAAACAGAATGGGACCATCGGAGACAGAGACCTCCGAGAGTTTTCCGGCACGCTAAATCAGTTGCGCACAATGGACGCGTTGGATGCGTTTATTGCTGGCAAAGTCGATCAAGAGATCAAGGATAAGATTCACAAACTTGGCCTACGAGGTTTACTCGAAAAAGGGTTCACGCTTCGCGGCATATTTGTAACCAACGCTCCAATCGATGCAAACGGACTTGATGTAATCAAGGGCGATCCATCGATTATTGGCTACGATCGAGCTGTTATCGTTCGAAATTACGTCGACTTGAATGTTGAAGGAGGTATCAAGCAAAAGTATGCCTTCGCGATCGATGGAACACCTCTGGTCTTTCAGGCAGGGACGCTAGCTAAGGTGCTAGTACTATTCGCAGACGGAAAAGAACTAGCCTCGATGCCGGGGATAGCCGATGGTTCGCTATTTGAATTGAACGTTCGATTGCCGCTCGGCAGTACCAAGGTGAACAAGGCAATCCGCGACTCAATCGAGCAGCAATCACAGCATGTAAAATTTCCACTATTCCATAACGGTATTACGGTGCTTGCGGAAAAATTCGCCGTCGACAAAGGAACCGTGACAATCGAGAACTTTGTTGTTGTCAATGGCGCGCAAAGTCTCAAGCAATTTTTGAATAGTGAGAAAAATATTTCCAGTGATCTTAAAGTCCTGACCAGGGTAATTGAAATAGGTGGTAACACCGAACTAGCCAGAGAAATCTCGATAAATAGTAACAATCAGAATGGCATCAAGCCACGCGATTTGCGATCAAACGATCCAGTGCAAATACGTCTTCAATCTGAATTCGAGAAATTATCTTTCGAGGGTTACTCCTTTGACGTTAAACGTGGCGCAGAAGGCAGCGGAAACACAATTTCGAATGAATATGCTGGCAAATTGTTACTCGCATTCGATCTTGAAGAGCCGTGGTCATGTCACCAAACATATAAAGTGTTTGATGAAAAATATGCGGACATATTCGCGCGGCCAGGAGTGACGGCACACAGAATTATATTTCTCGCCAAGATGATGAATTTAGTTGAAAAACATCTTGGAGAGATCAAAAATGCGCCATTCGCTCGCTATGGATTGACCCAGTATGCTCTCCTCACGACTATCAAGAAGTTGCTGAATTCTGACGCACTAGGAAAAAGGCTTTGCCAGTCGCCTGTTATCGCTTTCAAAGACAAACGCATGGAGTGCGTTTTAAAGTTAATCGATGATTTGTTGACTTCGATAGTCATTGATTTGAATCATGAAATGGATCAGGGGGCGCTCGGTGACTACAAATCAGACCTTAAAAGCAAAAACAGCGTCGAAAAGCTCATGAGCGAATTACTTCGCAGCTATGAAAAAGATAAGGCCCGCGGAAAAGCCGATTCTATAGAGGAGCGACTCAAGGCTTGTGGAATTAGCAAACTGGGCGCGATATTAGCAGCGAACGTGAAATCCAGATAATTGCGCCAACTTTGAAGCGATCGTATCCCCCAACGAGCTATCGGGTCGCCCCGGGCACATCCGATGATAAACCGGTGATGCCCGGCTTACATAGTGGTGTGGGCGCCCGACCAACACGAAATTTAATCTGTCATCCTCACCCTCTCCCCCTTCCCACTCATCCACTCCACGCTGAGCGGATCACTCGCCGCGAGCGTCTCGCGATCGACAAACAGAAAGAAGTTAGTTCCCCTGCCTTCGGTTAGCTCATCCCGCCATTGATTCCCTTCCCGTCAAGATTACGCCTGACTGTCGGTCGTGTATGATTATCGCCGGCTCCGCCTTGTTGGCCGCCGCCTGAATTCTCGGGCGCCGGTCGTGCAAGACGGAGATTCCAATGCCCCTTGACATAGTGGCGGGCAAAATCCCGCCGGCTCCCTTCCCCATCCAGTACATCACTGCAGAGATCACGCCGCTCATCGGCGGCCAGTTCTCGGTGGTGATGCAAGCGACGCTGCTCGACGAAGAAGAACTTGAATTCGTCGGCCAAGACCTAGCCCACGCCCATGTCGATACGCTCGACGAGGCGCTCGCCGTCATCCGGACGAACGTGGCTGCCCTCGGTCCCCCGCTCTCGGGAGCGGTGTTATGAGAGGCGGTACTGTCGTCTCAGCTTTGGTGCTCCTGGTGTTGGTATGAGCACCGAAAACATCGACAACGTACGCCGCATCCGCCTTCTCAACGACAATTTCCGCAGCACCTTCGTCGGCGGCCAGGTGGTTATGACGCAGGGCGTCAATGCCCTGCCGATCGACACTAAAGCGCGCGTGCTCTTGGCGGTTCAGTCCTTCAGCAATTTCACGAAGGACAATGACCCGCACGGCGAGCACGACTTCGGAAGCTTCGAGATCGAGGGCGAGACGTACTTCTTCAAAGTAGATTACTACGCCCCCGACATGGACGGCGGTTCGGAAGATCCCGCGGACCCAAACGTTACGACGCGCGTCCTTACCATCATGCGCGCCGACGAGTACTGACCCACCCTAACCCAAATCGACAAGAAGAGGAGTTGACCATGGCTGCTCAACAGCCGACCTACCAAGCGTACACCGTCGTCAAACGCCAAGGAAAAGAAGGAGTCCAGGACGATTACTGGTTAAATATCGGCGCCGCGTTCATGCACCAGGACGGCGAAGGCTTCAACATCGTCCTCCAGGCGCTTCCGCTCAACGGCAAGATCGTGCTGCGGCCACCCAAGGCACAGGCCGAGCAGTCGCAAGAAGCGCCGGGCAAAAACAACGTACGGCCCCTCAAAAACCGCCGCGAGAAGTAAGAAACCCGACCATCTGGGAACGCAACGCAAACGGCGCTTTGTCAAGTGCACCTGAAACTGGCCCTGACACTGCCCGCAAGGGCGTCCTCTTCACCGAAGAGGACTAATAAGGTTCTTTGAACTTTCAGGCTCGGCAGCCGCCTACGCCTGAAGCTCCACCCCGCGCACTCGAATGTGCCGGGGTGCTCTTTTTCACCCTGCTCCACCGTGCGCTCCGCCGCCTGAGTTCTCGGGCGCCGGTAGCATGGAGGAAGCTCATGTACCTAACGGTCGTAGGTATCGCCGGCCTTTGCGGCATCACGCTTGGAGTACGCTTCAAAGTTCTTAGTGTGCTTCCGGCGTCGGTGCTTATAGCCATCGGTGCCGCAGTACTCGACTTCAAGGCTGGCGCGTCAGGATGGAACGCCTGCCTTCAGGCCGTTCTGGCGGTCATCGCACTTCAATTCGGCTATGTGATTGGCGCGATGCTGGCACGGCGTTGGCACATCTTCAGCGCACCCTGAAACTCAGCCCCGCCACCTTCACCGGTGCGCGGGGCTTTTCTTTGTTCGTTTAGTGCTTATATATAGACCACTCCCCCATCCCAGAATAACATCGATCAACGCCACAAAGGGCGGGGTATTTTTGTAGCGTGATTCCCGCACAGGAGAGATTTGCTATGATTTCAGATAAGGCCCGACGATGGGCAGAAGCGGTTTTCAAAAAGGAAGAACGCGATCGGGATGGTCGAGCGGCGATGGCCGAGTATAAAGTTCAAGCTCGCGCCACTCGCGAGAAGACCGCACGTTTGAAAGCGCTCCGATTAGCTAAGGAAGTCCAGACCGTAATAGCTCTTTGAACTTTGCAGCTCTGCTGATGGGGCCTATTTGGGAGGAAAACCATGGACTGGTTTAACCAAAAAACATCGATAGCGGGCATGCAAATTTCCAATTGGATGCTCGTTCTTGCGGCTGTCGTCGTAGTCTTGATTATCTACCAATTCATCGCACATTGAGTTTTTTGACCTACGACCGCGCCTCCAGGCCGCGCCACCCACGCGGGGCTTTTCTTTCGCTCGACTTCCAGCTACAAGCACCCGCCCCTTACATGGAGAACTGATTCGCAATGAAAAATGGATCAAAGAGACGCCCCTGGACATCCGTACAGGTTCGCGAACTCAAAACCCTCGCAAAGAAGAAAACGCCCGCGCGGAAAATCGCCAAGTCTCTGAAGCGCACCGAAGGCGCGACGCGGCAAAAAGCCTTCAGCATCGGATTGTCACTCGACTCGCGCGCGTAACGAGCCGAAACCGTATAGCGACGTTGCCAACAAGCCCCGCCACTCACGTGCGCGGGGCTTTTTCATTGAGTCTCATTCCGGTGCCCCCGGATTTATAGGTTGTTCGGAAGACAAGTGTAAGACTAAAATGGGAGACGTTGATCGACGCGTAGAATGGTCAAAGAGAGTGCTCTTAGTGAAAAAACGAAACAACGTAATCAGGCCGTCGTTAAGAGCCACATCAAAATTTGCCACACCGTCCCAAGTGCTGCCGCCGTCAGAGCCCCGGTCCCAACCATATCGCCGTTTGTGGAGCGCAATAAGATGGACCATCGGGACGACCGTCGCCATCCTTGGGCTTTTGGCAGTAGTTGATCAATTTTGGGGGCACCCTTGGCCGAGCGATCCGGATATCCAGCCCCAAAACACTTTACGAGATTCATCGTTCATCCTCCCGTTTGCACTGAAAAACAAAAGCATTTTCCCCATGCATAATGTCGCCATGACTTGTGGCGTTGATCTCTATGTTTTTAAAGATGCAAATGGCATGATTGGAGCGTTTCGGGACGGTCAATTCGGCAACAAAACCATATCCATTGGACGCAACACGCCTGTAAACTACACATGCAACGCTACTGACTTCATCCGACTTCGCGATGATTATTCTTTGGTAATTGGTTTTCCTGATGGGCAATTTTTGGAAACGAAACGCAGTGATTTTAGGCCCCCGCTAACCGTTATAAAAATGTGCCTCTACATTAAAGGCGTTTATCGCCTCGCAGGAATCGGCCTTTCCTTCACTTCTGCGATGTTTCAGTGGCCAGCAGCACCGGGCCTCGCACAATGGATTGAAGGCCCCATAACAAGCGATCTCCCCAGTGAAACTTGGGTCCCCGTGGATAGTCGGATCGGGGCGGTTTGGGCGCTCAGAGCAATGATGTCGCCCGACAAAAAACACTTTCTACCGGGCGCCCTTCAATGCACACAGGTTCAATAGCCCGACGTTGCTTTGTAAAATCCGGCTCTCAACACCGGTAAGGTTTTCGGTATCTACCCCGCAAACTCTAGCTAAGTTCCTCATTCAGTGGCAGAACCCCTGGGGCTTTCGGCGGCATCGCCCGCCCATTGGAGTGAGACATGGCACAAAATCATCTTGTGGAGGACCTTCGTGAAGCCCTTGCCCACATTGAAAAAGATGGCGCCAGCGGCCCGCTCGTAACGAATATGATGGCGAAGTGTCGCAAGCTCCTAGAGGGGACTAAGTCGAAAGCAACCTATCCCGTAGCCAAGCTCTTTGGTAATTGGGCTCTGCATACCGAATTAACATCCGACAAAGCCGCGATTGAGATTATTGAGCAAGTGAATGATTTTGTTGTTAGCTTGATGCAGGGTGCCGGCGGTGGGCCATTTGGTTCGGAAATTACTCACAGGCTCAAACTCGCCGACTTGCGCTTGGAGCTGCTTGCCATCTGCAAGGCTTTCCATGTTGCGCAGCAACCCATTGCCGACAAATCTTCTTGGGCTGCAATTCAGGAAACACTACTCGGGGAATTGTGCGGTAGTCGCATTGCGACAAGCGGCTCTGCTCAAGCGGTACCCCGCCGCGCACTGGCTGGTGACTGGCTTTGAAATTATTAAAGATCGCGAAAGGCTCGATAAATTTCCGGAAAAGCGGCCATTTGGCTATGTCATTGACGTTGCCTCGTTAGCCAACCTTACCGCCGAGCCCCTGCACCTCATCAGCCAAATCGTCGATTAAATAGGTGCTGCCCAGCCCACTGTGGACAACCCTCTCGCGCTCTGCCCCGCAATGACCGCGCCGCGCTCGTATCAACGCAAAGCCAAACGGCGCGCGGGTGAATCCGCAACGTCCTCGCCCGCAAGCGCCTCAAGAGCCCTCTCGCCTATCCGAGAAAGCCAACAGTGACAAGAAATCTCGGCAGCATTCCGTCGTGCAACATAGTCGTCCAAAGAAATAGAAATCTGAGTTTGTCAAGCCCACCTAAAACCAAGCGTGCCTTAGCACGCGCGTCCGCTCCGCAGGAGCGGACTACAATACAGCAGCATCATAACCTAAGCGCTCCTTCCCCGCCCTAACGCTCTAAATCCGCGCGGTACAATGAACCGCGTATGCGGCGTACGCTCCTCTTTCTTACAATTCTCTTTTTTCTTTTCGCCCTTACCTCTCCGCACCGCTTCGCCTACGCCGCAGCTCCGCAGACCGATCCGCTAGCTGCCGCTCGCGACGCAATTGAGAGCGTCGTCCAGTCGCTTACGCCACCTCCGCTGGCGAGCCAGCCGCAGCCGAACTTGGGGCTACGCTCTGCGCCAAACGCGGCCAATGCACAGGCTCCATCCGTATTCGTTGCCGCATCGCAATCCGCCCTCCACACTCTTGCCTACGCGCTCTCGCAAGCAGCCTCTGCCTGGAGCACATGGGTAGCACTCGCCAACGCGCGTCTCATCGCCAAGGTGAAGGTTGCAAGCATCCCCGCAAGTGCGGCCGTCATCGTCGCTCAAACCGGCGCGAACGCTCCACCCATCGCCTCAACCAGCCACTCGGCTCTCCCGACGCCGCACCTCTTCCCTTTGGCAGGCGCATCGTCGAGGCAGTCGAATAGAACCTATGCCACCGCAAACGTTGGCGTAGTGCTCGGCACCTCAACGCAAGTGAGCTACGTGACACAAGACGAACTCACTGCGCAGTTGACCGAGGCCGCTAATGCTCTGCGCTCGCTGATTTATCAAAACGACAGCGCCCCCGGTTCCGTCTATGCGACCGGCGGCTACATGAACGACATCGCCCTCTCCAACCGCATCGACAATCTATCCGGCTCTTCCAACGGGCCGCTCACCATATCCGACGCATCCTTCAACAACGTCTCCGGTCTCATCGCATCCGAAATTCCGCCGCTCAATTATTTTCCTGCTTCAAGCACGATCGCTATCGCCTATGGCGGCACCGGCACTTCAACAGCGCCCAGCGCTAATGAGCTTCTTCTTTCCGACGCTAACGGCAATTGGGAATACGTTGCCACCTCATCACTCGGCATCACCAGTGGCATTTCAAGTCAATGGACGACCACCGGCTCCACGGTCTCTTACGCGGGTGGCAGCGTCGTCATCGGTACCACCACCGCCAACCATGAGTTCGATGTATGGGGCATCAGCAACACGATGATAGGCACGACGACCGGCGACCCGACGCTCACGGTAACGAACGCGGGGCAAACACTCGGCAACGGCTCAAGCGTCGCCTTCCAAGGTGTCGATACTAACGGCACTGAGGTAACCCTGGCCCGCATCTCCGACATCTCCACCTCACTCACCGCAGGCGCAGCTTCGGGAAACCTTGCCTTCTTCACCCGCAACGCCGGCACCCAACAGCAAGACCTCACCATACTTGCGGCAGGCAATGTCGGCATCGGCACGACAACTCCGCTAGATGCACTTGATATCAACGGTAGCGAAGCCGTCGGTTCCTATGCTGGCAGCAACACGGCTCCCTCAGACGGTCTTATCGTCTCCGGCAATGTCGGCATCGGAACTCCCGCGCCCACCAGCACTCTGTCGGTAAATGGGTCGTTTTCGATCGGCGCAACATCATCGCTAGCCACGCTCGGCTCCGAAACGGTTTCTGACGGCACCTTCACGAGCAATCCAAGCGGCACGTGGACCCTGGGAACCAATTGGTCCTGGGACAGCACCAACAACCGCGCGTCCTACAGCGGCAGTGGCGGCCCCATCGCTGTCCTTGCGATCAATGACGGAGGCTCCGGTTACAGCAGCGGCGATACCGTCACCATCTCCGGCGGCACGGATGATGCTACCTATACAGCGACTGTTTCCAGCGGCAAGGTGACCGCCCTCACCCAAGTATTCGCAGGCACCACCTACACCTCGACCACGAATGCAACAACGACGGGAGGTACGGGCACGGGCCTCAACGTCTCAATTGTGCGGATAGCCGACTCAGCTAATACGCTGACGCAAACCATCGCTACCAGCTCCTCCAACCCGATCACGAGCTATACGCTCCCGCAGGCCAGCGGAAACATTACGTGGACCGGCACTCCCTACCGGGTGGCTTTCACGATCGCGGGGTACTCCGGCTCAGGGTGGATCAAACTTACTCTTGGTCAAACGTCGGCCTACTACCAATCGAATGGCACGTACAACCTTATGCTCATATCTAGTTCCACAGCGCTGACGTTCACGCCTACCGGTGATTTTGTCGGTCAGGTCACCAACGCCTCGGCGAAGTCGATAACGTCCCTCCCGGCGCTCGCCGCATTTGATAACAACGACGGCTCTGCGGGGCTTGAGATTCGCTCCGGCGGCGCTGAGAAGTGGAACACCTTTGTCGGTGCCGGAGCGGGAGAGAACTACACAAGTAATCTAGTAGTAGATGAGGGATTCAACACCGCGGTCGGCAATCTCTCCATGTACAGCAATACATCCGGCTCCAACAACACCGCGCTCGGCTTTTACTCCCTCTTCTCCAACACAACCGCTTACAACAATGTTGCGGTTGGCAGTGATGCCCTTTACGCCAACACCACCGGCGACTCCAACACTGCAGTCGGCTTCTACGCTCTGCAAACAAATACGACTGGCACGCAAAACATCGCACTCGGCGGCGAAACTCTCTACTACAACACAACCGGCAACTACAACACCGCAAGTGGTTATGCTGCTATGTTCGTCAACTCGACGGGCAGTAGCAACACCGCGACCGGTTATGCGGCCCTCTTCTCCAACAAAACCGGCGGCGGCAACACGGCAGCCGGCTACCAAGCTCTTTACGACAACACAACCGGCGGCCAGAACGCCGCAACGGGCGACGCGTCACTGACTTCTAACACAACTGGGGCCGGCAACACCGCAAGTGGTTACAATTCCATGCGCCAAAACACCACCGGCAGCTCCAACGCCGCTTTTGGCTACGATTCCCTCTATAATGCAACATCATCAAGTAACAACACCGCTGTCGGTGATCAAGCCATGCTCGGTTCTGGCTCCGCCTTGACGGGCATTGATGATGTCGGCCTCGGATATAAGGCTCTCCAGCAATACACGACTGGCAGCGACGACACGGCACTTGGCTACGAAGCGATGCTCAATGCCACCACCTCTGCCAATAGCACGGCCGTAGGCTACCTCGCCGGGCGCGGCACATCTAACAATGACAGCTACACTGGCCTCTCCGCACTCGGCTACCAGACGGGATACAACCTCGCGAACAACGGCAACTACAACACCCTCATCGGGTATCAAGCGGGCTACAATGTTACGACTGGCGCTGATAACATCCTCATCGGCTCCGCCACCTCATCTAACGCTAACGCCAACCTCACCACCGGCTCGCAGAACATCCTCATCGGTGAAAATGATAAGCTGCCCAGCGCCACGGCAAACGGCCAATTGGATATTGGCAACGAAATTTATGGGGTAAACATCTCCGGCACCGGCTCAACGGTTTCGTCAGGCGATATCGGCATCGGACAAGCGTCTCCCGGATCGCTCCTTTCGGTAAACGGTGGCGGTTCATTCGGTTCAACCTACTCTACGCTTGCGGCACCCACCAATGGTCTCATCGTGTCGGGCAATACCGGTATCGGCACCTCGACCCCTTACTCCCGCCTCACCGTCTGGGGCCCCGACACCGCAAGCTCCACGCTCGCATTTAATGTAGTCACCAGTGCCTCCACCACCGTCTTCGCAGTCTTCGATGGCGGCAACGCAGAGCTTAGCGGTACGCTCACCCAGAACTCCGACGAGCGCCTTAAGACCAACATCCAATCACTCGACGCAAGCTCTTCCCTCTCGCTCATCGACCAGCTCAATCCCGTGACCTTCAACTGGATTGACCCCGACGAGGGCACCACGCCGCAGCTCGGCTTCATCGCCCAGCAAGTGCAGCAGATTTTCCCCAATCTCGTCTCGAACACATCCGCAACCGCGCTCACGCCCGGCGGCACGCTCGGCCTCAACTACATCGGCCTCATTGCTCCCGCCGTCTCCGCCATCCAGGAAATAGCCGCCATCTCCGGCGAGTTTGAAAGCAATCTCATCGCCTGGCTCGGCAACGCCTCCAACGGCATCACCGACTTGTTCGCGGAAAACGGTCATTTCTCGAATGAGCTGTGCGTCGGATCGACCTGCGTCATATCACGCCCGCGCAATTTCAGGCCATGGTGGCCGCCTACAACGCCTCACAAGCCACCGGCAGCAACCAATCCCCCGCCGCGGCTCAACAGAGCCCCGCGGCAGGGTCAAACCCTCCAGTATCCGTGACGCAGAATTCGGCCTCCACGACGCCCACAACCCCGCCGACCATCACCATCAATGGTGACAACCCGGCGATTATCACCGTCGGCGACAGCTACGCTGATCTTGGTGCAACGGTGACAGACGCCGGCCCCGGTCAGGCCGGAGACACCAACCTCGGCTACCAGACCTTCCTCAACGGCACGCTCGTCTCAAACATCGTCGTCGACACGAGCCAGGTCGCCACGGACACCATCGATTACGTCGCCGCAGACACCGACGGCCTCACAGCCACCTCCACCCGCACCGTCCTCATCGAGCCAGCAGCCTCATCCGTCGCGGAAGCCGACACCGTGACAGCTTCCACAACAGCAGCAACCACAACCGCCACTTCAACCCCGCAGTAGTTGCTCTGCTATTCGCCGAGAATCCCATTTTGATTTACATCGCGGATTCAACTTCCCAGCGCATAGAAATTTAAGAGTAAGCGAGGGAGTGGAAAACCTCTTGGGGTGAACGGAAGCCGAGGGATTTTCTGGGTCTGGCATTGAGCAAACGTTCGACCTTGGCAAC
>Ga0208455_1000245_pt1 | contig 31415 bp, 33 predicted proteins | sample June2015DPH_4_50_FD_184690 | JGI IMG/M metagenome (GOLD analysis project Ga0208455, IMG submission 184690) | Peatland microbial communities from SPRUCE experiment site at the Marcell Experimental Forest, Minnesota, USA - June2015DPH_4_40... | ecosystem: Environmental > Terrestrial > Soil >... | reverse complement strand
GGGGCCGGTGGAGACGCTTGCCGAGTACGACGAGCCGCTCCAAAAGGAACTCGGCGGCGAGACGGCCAATTCGCGTCCAATCTTGAGCGTGGTGCGCACGATCAGTGAATGATCGTCAGGCAGGCCTAGACCAACAAAAGCGAGCCGTTTGGGTTGGCCAAAAAAAGCTCGATTTGTTATAAGAGTGCAAGCAATCGGTCGGCGGATAGAAACTTATCGCGAGCTTCGTGCATTCATCCGGCCATATGACGTCTGCTTAATCATTCGGCCAATTCACACCAATGAAAACAGCAGGCGTCAGCAAGAACTGCGAGGAGCCGCAGCCCGCCGGTCAATGGTCGGTACGACAACAGGAAAACGAGGCGCTGGAAGTCCCGCCAGCACTCTTCGATTTAAAGAGGATTGCCATTCTCCATGAGATTGATAGGCAGTTACTGATCGTCTCCGACGCCGCAGCCGCATTAATTGACACCCAAACATCTGATGCAGCACCTCTAAGGGTTCACGAGGTTGCGGTCCCTAGTGAGAACGGACGCTGGGTGTCGCACGAGCCCCGCAGCGGGCGAGGATTTCGGCTCGGTATTGTAACGGGCGCGCTTTTAATGGCGCTTGGCCTAGGATGGTTTGGCGGGTCAAACTTTTACCGGTATTTTGATAAACGAGACGAGCTGACCGGCAGAGCAGCTATCAATGCGGTGGTCGAACGGATTATTGGCGTTGAATCGAACGGCGATCCAACCGCGAAGAATAGCCGGTCCAGCGCAACAGGACCCGGTCAATTTTTAAACGAAACCTGGCTCGACCTGATCCAAGCGTACCGGCCCGATCTGACCAGGGGGCGTAGCGAAAGCGAAACCCTAGAACTACGCCGGGAGCCGAAACTCGCCCGAGAGATCACAACGCGATTTGTGGAACGAAATGCTGCGATGCTGAGGCAACGGGGCTTGCCTGCCACCGCTGGAACGGTCTACTTGGCCCACTTTGCTGGCGGCGCGGGCGCTGTCGCGATCCTTTCAGCGCCGGAGAACGCTGACGCGGCGCTCGTGATGGCGAGTGCCGATGCAACGGGTCGGTCAAAGCGCGAGCAAATAATAAAAGCCAACCCTTTTCTCGAACACTTCACGGTCGCTGATCTTAAGATTTGGGCGGATCGCAAGATGCGCGGTCCTGGTCTTCATCTGGCCGCGGCGCTTGCGGCTGATGCAAAACAGTGAACGCTAGCCATCCATCAGGTCCCGGTCAGCAACAGCTCCGGGCAGCTTGGCCAAATTCGCCGCCATCCGCCGCGCCTCGTCCTTGGTGAGTAGCTTCGCCGCCGAGCGCTGACCGGGTTCGTGCTCGAAATAGAAATACGCGAGCGCCTGCCTAGTGGCGTCCCTCACGATGAAGCACGCATCGTTGTGCTCATCGATCGTCCACGGCGGCGGGAAGCGGCGCATGGGAGTGATGATAGCGCCATTTCCGCTTTGCGCCGAAAGCGACGCTCAGCCATGCTGAGGCGGCGCGTCGCTAAGGGCCAATAAGCGACATTTCGCATCGCAGAAAAACAGCGCGCCTTTTCGCCGTCTGGGGAGGAGCCGCCCTATGGAGTCAATTATCTCTTCAACAGTGGCTTTCGGCCACGCAGAGCTTTTGTGACTCAACAGAAACGACATTTCAATTCGCAAAAAAACCCAACGACAGCCAGTTGGGCCGAATAGATTGTCCGCTAATGTGGGTCAACTGCGACATTGGGGTGGTGTCCGCGTCATGGCAGCTTTGACGTACCGCGAGCCTGCGGACCATCAAAGCCCGTGGTCACGAACGGGTTAGAGTTGACCATCCGGCGCGGCATTGAATAGGCTGTGGGATTGTTATCAGAACCAGCGGCCTTGGGGTCAGCTTGGGGGGGAACCATGCCAACTAAAAGCCAGCATCCCGAAACCATCGTGTTGCACGCGGGCTACCGCTCGGACCCGACCACCACGGCGGTCGCGGTGCCGATCTATCAGACGACCTCCTACCAATTCAATTCCACTGAGCACGCCGCCAACCTGTTCGCGCTCAAGGAGCTCGGCAACATCTACACCCGCATCATGAATCCGACGCAGGCCGTGCTGGAGGAGCGCGTGGCCGCGTTCGAGGGCGGAGTGGCTGCTCTGGCGGTGGCATCGGGGCAGGCGGCGTCATTGTTCGCAGTTCAGAATATTTGTCACGCCGGCGACAATTTCATCTGCTCGACCGACATTTATGGCGGCACGTGGAACCTGTTCCAGAACACCATGAGCACCATGGGTATCGAGTGCCGGTTCGTCGATCCCGCCGATCCAGAGAACTTCCGGCGCGCGAGCGATGCCAAGACCCGTTGCTACTACGGCGAAACCTTGCCCAATCCCAAGCTCACGGTGTTCCCGATCGCCGAGGTCGCCAAGATCGGCCGCGAGCTCGGCATCCCGCTCATCATGGACAACACCGCCTGTCCGGTGCTGTGCCGCCCGATCGAGCACGGCGCCGCCATCACCATGCACTCGACCACCAAATATATCGGCGGCCACGGCACCTCGATCGGCGGCATCATCGTCGACGGCGGCAATTTCGACTGGGAAAAGCACGCCGACCGCTTCCCCATGCTCAACACGCCCGACCCGAGCTATCACGGCGCGGTGTGGACGCAGGCCGTCAAGCCGCTCGGCCCCATCGCCTATATCATCAAGGCGCGCGTCACGCTGCTGCGCGACATCGGCGCCGCCGCTTCGCCGTTCAACTGTTTCCTGCATATCCAGGGGCTGGAGTCGGTGGTGGTGCGCATGCGCCAGCACTGCGCCAACGCAACGGCCGTTGCCGACTGGCTCAAGAAACATCCCAAGGTGACCAAGGTGATCTTCCCCGGCCTGATGAGCGGCGAGATGAAGCGCCGCGCTGACACCTATCTCAAGGGCGGCTACGGCGGGCTGGTCGGCTTCGAGCTGAAGGGCGGTCGCGACGCCGGTCGCAAGTTCATCGACGCGCTCAAGATGTTCTATCACGTCGCCAATATCGGCGACGCGCGTTCACTGGCAATTCACCCGGCGACGACCACGCATTCGCAGCTTACGCCCGAAGAGCTGCTGAAGACCGGCGTCACTGACGCCTATGTGCGACTGTCGGTCGGCATCGAGCATATCGACGATATTATTGCCGATATCGATCAGGCGCTAGCGGTCGCGTAGTGAAGCCATCGACCGCGATATTTAGGAGGTGGAGCGAGTGATGGAGTGACGATAGCGGGCATTTCCGTTGAGGGTCATTCTCGACTGAGATGGTCAAGGCTTAGGCTCGTCCATGTCCGCTTCAACTCCGATAGCGACCGTCAGCCATCAAAACGTGATCCGGCGCTGAGGGCCACGAACGGACATCGCTCATGGGTAGCGGTGGCTCGGAGTTTCGGTACAGACGGGTCGGTTCTGAACGGGTCTTTGTGCTAGTCTGGATCGTGGCGGAAGGCAGTCATGGCCGAGACCCGGAAACTCGCAGCGATCCTGGCGGCCGATGTGGTCGGATACAGCCGCCTTGTCGGCGCGGACGAGGACGGCACCGTCGCCCGCATCCGCGCGCTGCGTTCCGAACTGATCGATCCCGCCATCGCAAGCAATCGGGGCCGTATCGTCAAGACGACTGGCGACGGCATTCTGATCGAGTTTGCGAGCGTGGTGGATGCGGTGCGCTGTGCCATCGAGGTGCAGAAGAGCATGGCCCAACGCAATGCCAAGCTCGGTAAAGACAGGCGCATCGACTTCCGGGTCGGCATCCATCTTGGCGACGTGATTGTTCAAGCGGACGGCGACCTGATGGGTGACGGCGTCAATATCGCCGCGCGATTGGAGGGCATCGCCAAGCCCGGCGCGATCTGCCTCTCCGAGGACGCCTACCGGCAAGTGAAATCGCGGCTCGATCTCGCCGTGAGCGACCTGGGCGCGACCCAACTCAAAAACATTGCCGAGCCGGTCCGCGTTTATTCGCTCGAAGTCGGCAAGCCGGTGCAGGTGAAAACGACCAAACCCACCGCACCAAAGCAGCGTTCAATATTCGTGCTGGCGGGTGTGGCAATCGTCGCACTCATCGTGATTGCGGGCGGCGTTTGGTATTTCCATAGCGCCACCCGGACGGGGTCCGTCGCATCGAAGCCAACCGCCACCGAGGCTACGCATCTTTCCATCGTGGTGCTGCCCTTCGCCGACCTCTCTGGCGATCCCAGCCAGGATTATTTCGCCGACGGCATCACCGAAAACCTCACCACCGAACTGTCGCGTATCCGCAACAGCTTCGTGATCGCGCGCAATACCGCCTTCACCTTCAAGGGCAAGAACATCGACGCCAAGGAGATCAGCAAGGAACTGGGTGTGCGTTATGTCCTCGAAGGCTCTGTGCAGCGCGACCAGAACCGGGTGCGCGTCAACGCGCAACTTATTGATGGTCAGACCGGCGCGCATCTTTGGGCTGACCGCTTCGAGGAAGACGTCGCCGACCTGTTCAAGCTGCAAGATCAGGTGGTAGCGCGATTGGCAAATACGTTGGGTTCCGAACTGATCAAAGCGGAAGCGGAAAAGGGCACCCAGTCCAGCAGCCCCGATGCCATTGATTTAACCATGCGCGGCCGCGCGATCTTATTGAGGCAGCCGCTCACGAAGGACAACAACAACGCGGCGCGCGCCTCGTTCGAACAGGCGCTCAAGATCGATCCGAACAATGCCGATGCGTTGGCGGGCGACGCATTTACTTATCACCTCGAATATCAATTCGGGTGGGCGACCACCGAGACCGACTACGATGCAAAAGTACTCGGTCAGGCCAACCGCGCCATCGCGCTCGCTCCCGATAATGCGCGGGCATATTGGGTGAAGAGCGGTTACCTGATGCTTACGCAACGCCCGAATGAGGCGCTCCGCGCCGCCGATGCCGGTCTCGCCGTCAATCCAAATATGGCCGCTTTATACTCGACACGAGGTTTCGCCGAAGTTTCTCTCGGCCGTTTCGAACAAGCCAAATACGATGCGCAACATGCGATGCGGTTAAGTCCGCGCGATCCATCTTTCGCTTTCTGGCATGTGGGGGTGGGCGATCCGGAACTTGGCCTCGGGCATTTCGACGCCGCGATCGACGAATATCATAAGGCGATTGACACTGGTCTTCGTTCTTTCATTCCTTACGTCGATCTCGCCGCCGCGTATGCGCTTGAAGACAAGATGGACGAGGCGAAGACCGCCTTGGCGGAGGCTCGCCGCCTTAACCCCAATCTCACCGTAAAATGGATGAGGGCGCATGCGCCGAATTTACCGCCCCTGTTCGAAGGCCTGCGCAAGGCGGGGCTGCCGGAAGAATGAGTGTTCGGCGGCGAGGCCCGCTTTGGGTCATTCGCGACCGAGCCGTCTCGCTCGAAAAGCAACCCGTGACCGCAGTTGCCTATAAGCGGACATCCGCTGAGCGGCGCTGCGGTTCATCGTCGAAGGAGAAATAGCCGACCGCCTGCCCCGTGGCGTCCTTCACGATGAAGCACGCGTTGTTGTGCTCGTCGACGGTCCACGGCGGCGGGAAGCGGCGGGAAGCGGGCATGGAGCGATGATAGCGCTATCAGTGACAGTACCAGTAGTAATGCCGCCAAAAATGGCCCGTTCTTACGTAACTGCCAAACCTGCCGTGCAACAAATATTGCCTTTTAGCGCTGTCATATTCGATCTTGGAAACGGCGCGGCACCCCTCCCGAGGGAGCTGCTGCGCATTCGTTGATGAATAGGGAAATGCAATTAGCACCAACCCAATCACGGCGGTGCGGGTTCCGCTCTCAAAAAGTGCGATTAGTTTTCCCCGCTTCATTCGATTATCCGTCGGGGCCAGCGGCACCCCTCATGACGCCAACTCGTTGAGCAGCGCCTTGGCCTCTTTCAGATCGAGCGTGTCGAAACCTTCGGTGAACCAACCGTAGACCGGCGCGAGAAGATCGCGGGCTTGCTGCCGCTTGCCCTGATCGCGCCACAGCCGCGCCAGGCTCGTCGCCGCGCGCAGTTCCCAAGACTTTGCCTGCTGCTGACGGGCAACCGCGAGCGCGCGCTCGAAATAGGCCTCCGCTTTTGCCGCATCCGGCTCCGGCATCATCAGCGCAATTTCTCCGGCTATGTGTCGGGCATAGGCCTCGAACCACCTTTCGTTGGTTGTTTCCACCGTGGTCAACGCTTCGCCAATGCAGCGCCAGGCGTCATCGAATTGTCCGAGTTCTGCATAAGCAAACGCCAGATGTGATAACCACCCGGGCACCGCAAGGGTTGCTCCCGTTGAGCGCCATGCATTGATGGCGGCGGTGAGTTTTTTGACCGCGTCCGAGGCTCTACCAGCTAAGGCCAATACCCAACCTTGGCCCATCATTCCGATCGCCTTCCAAAACAAGGAACCTTTTTCGTCCGCCAAAGCGACAAGTTGATCGAAGGGCACGTTTGCGGTCGCATAATTGCCGCAGAGGACATGGGTACAACTTGTGATGCCCTGCGCATTCATGAGCGTGGCAGCGTGGCCGAGCTCGCGGGCATCCTTGAGCGCTTGCTTGGCGTCCGCGAGTGCGGCCTCGGGAAAGCCAAGCATCCATAGCGTCAATGATCGCCAGGACATCATTATCAGTCCGGTGTCTGTGCCAAGTCGCATCGCCAGCGGACGGTGCTTGGCAGGATCGTAAAGCGCCATCGCCTGATCGTAGTGCGCTCGGGCTTGCGCGATATCCCCCGTAGCCATCAAGGAGATGCCCATGAGGTGATGCCCGCTAATAAGCGGGATGGTCGCCCCCTGCTTTTCGGCTAGCGCCAGGATTTGCCCGGCGAGGTCAAGCAAAACATCGCCGTTGAACGCCCCCCAGTTCGTGACCCACAAGCCAGAGAGGACAGAAGACAACAGCATCGGGTTTTCGGCAGGCTCTCCTAGCGCCCCCGCTTGCTCGATCAGGAGGCGTGCCCGCTCAACGGCCGCCTTCGTTTCCGGCGCAGCATACCCTTTCACATACTGGAGTGGGTTTAAGAGTGCGATCTGGAGAGTGATTTGTTCGCGGCGCAACGCCGTTGTGCCGGGCAAGGTCGCGATCTGGTCGAGAGCCCGCGTAAGCTGCTCTATGGCTTCAACCAGCGCCGAGCGCTCCCGCGACCGCTGACCCGCCTTGCCCCATAAGCTCGCAGCTTTCTCGATCAGGCCAGCCTCGGTGAAGTGACGCGCAAGCAACTCGGGCTGGTTCTCGGCAATCTCCACGAATTGGGTCTCAAGGGTTTCGGCGATACGGGCGTGAAGCGCGCGTCGCGGCTCGCGCAACAGCGTGCCATAGGCTGCGTCCTGCACCAGCGCATGCTTGAACAAGTAGGTCGCGTGTGGCGGTACGCCTTGCCGGAACAGCAAACCAGCGGCAATGAGACGGTCCAGCGCCGATCCCAGCTCCGCCTCTGGCTTGCGCACCACCGCAGCCAGCAGGGCATGGGAAAACTGCCGCCCGATCGCCGCTCCAATCTGAGCGACCTCCTTGGCGGAGCCGAGCCGGTCGAGCCGCGCCATCAGCGAGGCGTGCAGGCTTGCGGGAACCGCTAGGGCCGGAGACGGAACCGCGGCGGCGGTGCGCCGGGCTTCGCTCTCGCCTTCGGCCTCCAGGACCGCCTTGGTCATCTCCTCGACGAACAGCGGAATGCCATCGGTGCGCTCGATGATGTCCTGCCGGATGCTCGCTGGGAGTAACTTATTGCCGACAACCCGGTCGATCATGGCTCCGACGTCGCGCTGCGCGAGCCGATTGATAGTTAGCGGCGTCACGTGGGGCCGTCCGATCCACGGTGGCACAAACTCCGGGCGGAACGTGACAATAAGCAGTACGCGCAGGCTCGCGATCCGATCCACCGCACGACCAAACAGTTCCATGCTCGTAGGATCGGTCCAATGCACATCCTCGAAGATCATCAGTACCGGATTTTGGCGCGTCAGCACCTCGGTTTGTGCAATGAGCGCCTCCATCGTTCTTTGTCGCCGCTGCTCCGGGGCTAGTTCGAGCGTGGGATAGCGTCCGTCGTTCGGCAGCGACAGCATCTCGGCGAAGAGTGCCGCGTCCTGGGCTGACGTTGAGCTTTGCGCTAGCAGGGTATCGAGCTTGTCGAGTTTCGCCGGCGGGGTGTCGTCGTGTGCCAGTCCAGCAGCACGTTCCATTTGACTGATGACTGGATAAAACGCGCTGTCGGTGTGCTGCGGCGAGCAGAAGTAGCGCAAGCGCGTGTGCGGCTCAGTGGCAAGGCGTTCCAGAAACGCGGCCGTCAGCCGCGATTTACCAATACCGGCCTCGCCGGAGAGCAACACCACCTGGCCTTCGCTGGTCTTTGCCCGAGACCAGCGCCGCAGCAGCAATTCGAGTTCTTCCTCGCGCCCGACCAGTGCGGTTAAGCCGGTTGCGTGTAGCGCCTCGAAGCGGCTCTCCACCGAACTCGCCCGCACCGCCGCCCAGGCCCGCACCGGCACCGTGATGCCCTTGAGGACCCTGGCCCCAAGGTCCTCCAGCTGGAAAAGATTGCCGAGAAGCCTTCGTGTGCCCTCGGCGATGACCACCATGTTCGGCTCGGCGATCCCCTGCAGGCGTGCCGCAAGGTTAGGTGTCTCGCCGACGATCGCCTGCTCTTGGGCCGCACCCGCGCCAATGAGGTCACCGACGACAACAAGCCCGGTTGCTATGCCGACACGGGTTTGCATGGGAGCATTTGACTTGATCGCACTGACGGCACCGACCAGCTCCAGTCCCGCGCGTACCGCGCGCTCGGCATCATCCTCATGGGCCTGCGGATAGCCGAAATACACGAGCACGCCGTCGCCCATGTATTTCGCCACGAACCCAGCGAAACGGCGCACGGTCTCGGCGACGCATTTCTGATAGGCCGAAATGACTTCCCGGAGGTCTTCAGGGTCCATGCGCGCCGATAGGGCTGTCGAGCCAACCAAGTCCGAGAACATAACCGTGACTTGGCGGCGTTCGGCAGAGTCCTGCGGGCGCGGCTCGGCGGGTGCTGCAGCGGCAACGGCGACACCGCGTTCGCTCTTCTCGACGTCCTTGAGATCGGCGATGGCGCGAAGCAGTTTGCGGCGATGGCCGAGCAGGACGCCGAGATCCTTGAGATCTTGATCCGTCAGATCGGGCAGGACGCTGAGGTCAATTCCGTTCTCGGCAAACCGCTCAACGTATTCGAACATGCCGAGCTGTCTGAGCCAGTCCGCAATCTGCTGCATCGCGGCCCCTCCTGCGTGGTGCAACCGCGCTACTGGACCAGGACAACAGAGAGTTATCCGACAAATTCCCTGCCTAGTACACGGTGGAATTAACGGCGGCAGCCATCATCACCAATCAGACCAGGAAACGCTCGCTCATGCCGCGCGTTCAACGCACATATCGATTTCGCTACGGAGCGTCCCGAAGTCGATTGGTTTGGTAAGCAGCGCCTCAGCGCCGCGTTCCAGAGCTTGGCGCTTTGTCTCGGCGTCGCCATAGGCGGTAATCATAATGATTGGAACATCTGGCCGCAGCGCCTTCGCCTTGGGCAAGAGTTCAAGGCCGCTCATCCCCGGCATATTAATGTCGGACAGGATCAGAATGAGTGACCGGTCGCCAGCATCGGTGATGCGCTGAAGTGCCATGGGGGCGGATTGCGCAAACTCCATGGTGAACCGGCCATCGCGGAGGTCGCGCCGGAACTGCTGGCGGAACAGAACCTCCACATCGGGCTCATCATCAACCACGAGAACGAGCGGGTTCACATGCGTTCTCCTGACTTGATAAGGGACGCACCCGCGCGCGGCAGAACAATCCGAAATTCGGTGAACTCGCCGGGTCGCGTATCGACCTCTATAGACCCGCCATGTTGCTTGACGATGATGTCGTGACTAATTGACAAGCCCAGTCCAGTCCCTTCACCCGCTGGTTTTGTCGTAAAGAACGGGTTGAACAGCTTCTCCCTTACCTCGGGTGGAATGCCAGTGCCGTTGTCGCGGATCCTGATTTCGACCTTGTCGCCAAGGTTCTTGGTCGCTGCAGCCAGCGTAGGCTCGTAGTCGGCTCCATCTGCCACCGCTTTGCGCTTGGTTGCCGCATAGAACCCGTTGGAGATCAGGTTGAGCAGCGCCCGGGTAATCTCCTGCGGGTACAGATCGACCTCGCCGGCGGCCGGGTCAAAGGACCTTTCCAGGGTGATATTGAAGCCTTGCTTTTCCGCCCGCGCCCCGTGATAGGCGAGATTGAGGCTCTCCTCGACCAGGGCATTGATATCGACCGGCCGGTGCTCTCCAGAACCCTGACGCGAATGCAGCAGCATGTTCTTGACGATCGCGTCGGCACGCTTGCCGTGCTGCACGACCTTGTCGAGATTGCCTTGCAGCGTATCGGCGATCTCGCCGATCTCTGCGCGCAGCTTGCTGTCGAGATGAACTCCGCCAAGCGCCTCGCGTAATTCGTCGATGAGTTCGACCGAGATGGCCGAGAAATTGTTGACGAAATTGAGCGGGTTCTTGATCTCGTGCGCGATACCAGCGGTCAACTGACCGAGCGAGGCGAGCTTCTCCGTTTGGACAAGGCGGTCCTGCGCAGTCCGCAAGTCCTCCAGCGAGGCTTCAACGTTTTGGAATAAGCGCGCGTTCTCGATTGCTACCGCTGACTGTGCCGCAAAAGTCTTGATCAAGTCGACGGTGTTCTGCGGGAAGGCGCCAGGCGTGCGGCGGCGGACCACCAGCATGCCGACAATCTCCTCCCCGCGTAGCAGCGGGGCTACCAACAACGCGCGGTATCCGGCGCGCAGGATGATCTCGTTCACGGCCGAGGGCGCTTGCTCCTTCAGGTCGGCGATCTGGACTGGCTCGTGCTGTGCGAGGGCCAGCGTGATGTTCGGATCGTCAAGGCCGATGTGCCGCTGTGTCAGCTCGTCGATCAACACCTGATCCATGCCGTAGGTGGCGCGCAGATGAAACTCGCTTTTCAAACTATCGAACACGTAGATCGCGCCAGCCTCGGTGCTAGAGAGCTGCACCGCCTTGCCGACGATGGTGGAGAGCACGGTTTCGAGTTCGAGCGTCGAGTTCACCGCCTGGGACACTTCCCCGAGCGCGCGCAGCTCGTCGAGTGAGGCGGCAAGCTCTTTGGTGCGCGCTTGGACTTCGTCGAACAGGCGGACGTTTTCAATGGCAATGACCGCCTGATCGGCGAAGGTCCGAACCAGTTCGATCTGGCGGGGCGTGAATGGGCCTGGCGTCGGGCGCGCCAGGACGAAAACGCCGATCACTTTTTGTTCGCGCAAAAGCGGGACCGCGAGGTTCGCGCGATAGCCGCCCAGGCGTTGGGCCTCGGTTAGCCGATAGTCCGGATCCTGGAGAACATCGGGGATATGCGAGACGACCCCGGTGCTCGCGGCGCGCCCGGTGCCGGAAGGAGAACCCGCGCGCAACGGGTTTTCAACTAAGTAACGTTCGAAAGCCTCGCCATAGCCCTTTTGCATCACCAACCTGTAGACGTCGCCGTCGAGAAGCTCGATCAAGCCCTGAGGCGCGTCGCAGAGCGTGCACGCCGATTCGACCAACGTGCGCCACACCGCATTCAAATCGAACGCCGAGCGGCTGATCACCTTGAGCACGTCGGAGGTCGCCGTCTGCTGCTGCAGCGACTCTGTCAGCTCACGCGTGCGCTGCTGCTCGGCCTCGAACAGCCGCACGTTCTCGATGGCGATGGCTGCCTGATCGGCGAAGGTCTCGACCAGGGCGACCTGTTTATCCGTGAAGGGCCTGACCTCCAGGTGATAAATGATCAGGATGCCCAGCAAGTCATTACCTTTAAGGATCGGCACCGCGAGAATGGTGCGAAACGGCTCGACGCCACTAAAACCCACCCCGTACGTATATTCCGGGTCAACCATGACATCGGGAATGTGGATCGTTCGGCGTTCGAGCGCGGCGCGAGCAGAAGCACTGTGCCGGCCCGGCCGGATGGGATGTTGCGCCACCCATTCCCTCCACTCCGGAGTAGCGTTGTGGCTCGCCGCCAGGCGCAGCAGCTCGCCGTCGAAACGGAGGATTTGGGCTCTGTCCGCCCCGCACAGCCGGCCCGAGCTTTCCACGACTGTTTCAAACACTGCTTGCAGATCGAACGCCGAGCGGCTGATAACATCGAGCACCTTCGACGTCGCCGTCTGCTGCTCTTGCGACTCCGCTAACTGACGACTGAGCGTGCTGGCCTGTGCTCGGAGCTCGCCGACGGAGGGTTTACCGCGGCGCGCAGCTCCCGACACGTTGATCCGCTTGGCCTTCGCAGCCTTACGATGCCGCACCTTCGCCGGCTTACGGCTTATTGCGCTGTGCCGTCTCACCGAGCCCTCCCTGGATGGACGATCTTACCCTAGCATATCGATGGGCAAGTTGTGCAGCACAGCAAAATTAGCCTCGGCACTGGCGAAATGGGTCAAAAGCGGACGAGACGGCTCGAATTTGTGATGTCTGCTCCTCCCCCGAAAGCAGCCATTGGCCCCCGTTCAATAAGACGCTCAGCGACCCTAGCCACACCCGCCCTAGCCAAGATAAAACCTATGCACAAAATTAACGATCTATGGCCAAAGTCAGTGAGCAGCCAGCCGAAAAACAGCGCCGATTTTTCCCTGTTGGTCACATCGAGAATATAATGCACAGCAAGCTCAGGCGTGGCTCACGCTGGCCCAATCTGAAAATCAAGCGTGGGTTGATTGTTGCATCGGCCGCCAGCCTTGCGCTTGGGGCTTGTGCGACCTCGTCGGGTCTTGGCCAGCGCGAACTTACGCAAGCAGAAAAAACGATCATCACCAACGCCATCGCCCCTTCGCTCCGCGACGCGGCGACGGCGCAGTACGGATGGCCGAAGATTCAGAACACGGCGAACGGTCCAGTCAACTATTGCGGGACGGTGAACGCCAAGAGTCCGTACCCCGCCTATAATGGTCGGCAGGCTTTTATCGTCTCCGCCACGGTCACGGGCGGCACGGTGTCGTCGGCCGTGGTCGTTCTTGTTGCCGGTGGCAAGGACGTCGAGATCGTTCGCAACAAGTGCAGGAAATACAATCTCGACCCCGACGCGAGCTGATTCCTCATATGCCTGTTCGGCCCAGCGGGGTGCGATGGATTGACTGAAGCAGGCCCTCGGCTCGCCCCCAGGGCTCCGGGAACGGCCGAGCTGCCCGCCTCGACCCCGTCGCTCGGAAGGACCGGCGACGCGGGGGAGCAGAACCTTCAGGCCGACCGTCGCCACGCCGCCAGCGCCTCTTCTGCCTCACGGCGCTGGCGCTCTTCCTGGGCCCGCGTCAGGTCCCTGTAATAGGATTCGATGCGTTGTCGCTCCCGCTGAACGGCATCAGGCTGCTTCTGCACGGCATCGGCATCGGAGCGCGCTGCAGCCCAGTCGGCCCCGGGATGATACTGAACCGGCGCAATGCTGGCCCAGTCGACCACCTCGCGTATTGGCCATGCCGTCTGGGCGCTGTGATCGTAGTCAGGAAGTACCGCCGTTTTCACTATCGACGGCTCGGTTGAATTAAAGGCACCGATGCCACGGGCGACAACCTCAGTGGATTTTAGATTCCGAGCGCCTGAAGGAGCGCGACCGTTAAGTCCCGAAATTTCCTTGTCGATGGCGGCGCACTCGCTGAAGATAGCGACAAGTTCAGCCACGAGCGCTGGATACTTGGTGAAACGCTTTGCTGCCGCATCGCGCCGCACTTCGAGATCGTCCCGCTCTTTGTCCCACCGTGCGAAGGCTTCTGCAGCATCAACTTCCTGATACCTTTTGGTGAGTCGCGGAAGCATCGTCCGCAACCGGTTGCACATAAATTCCGCGTCGTCCATTGCGACACGGGCTGCCGTCGGGTCTGGCGAGAGCATTGGATCTAAAGCCCGCTCCCGTTCGGCGGTCGAGGCTTGGGTGATCGCGGCCTCTGTTTCAGTAAGTAGCGCGGCGAGATCGATTGCGGCGATGTTGTTGTTCAACGCATCAGCGATGCGTTTTTCGAGGGTAAGTTTGCTCATTCTATGCCTCCTAATTATCCGTATGTTTGTTCCGAATGGTTATGCCGTCGGATTGCGCCACTGCTGGGAGATGCTTTCGTCGTAGGCCTGGTATGCAGCGGCCTTGGCGGTCATGCCGTCGCCACGGCTTGGCAACGGATCGCGGACCGCCGGTTTGTCTTTGCCGCTCTGCCACTGCCGCGAAACGCCTTCGTCGTACGCCTGGTAAGCCAATTCGCGCGTATCCGTGGTCATAGCGGCGTCGCCGCCGGGGTTGCCCTTCACCGTGCAACTCATGTCTTCGACAGGGCCGCTCTGGCCTCGTTCACCGAAGCCGCTCACGCCCTTGTCGTCGCGATCGGGATCAGTATCGGCATCGCGCCAGGCGTTCTCGACGTAATGCCGGTGCTGGTCGTAGGCGAGCTGCCGAGCATCGAGAGCGGCGGCGTCCTGATGCAGCGGCCGCCGAAAGCCCGGCCGATTGTACGCGCCGGATCGCGTAGCTCGCGCGGCGTCATAGACTTCGCTCATTTTCGCGTTCGCGTCGATGAGGTAGGTGGGGACGCTGACCGTGATGCCGTCGCGGAGGATTCCATGCTCGTCCCACGCGTTTGGGTCGTCCCACGCCATGCGGCGGTATTTTCTAGCTGTGTTGGTGGTGGTCATCGGTCTTCCTCCTCGTTGGTGGTTTGAATCGCGTCTCTGATCGCGAGCGCAATGTCGTCGTCGGTAACGGGCCAGCCCTGGTGCGCCAGCGTGCAGGCGACTTTCGCAATCAGCGCTTCACGCTCGTCGCTGGTGCGGCAAGTCTCGGCGCTCCTGTTCAGGAGCCGCCACTGCGCCTCCGTCAGGCGCAAGCGAAGTGTTGTGATCATCCGACCCACCAGAGCGACACGAACCACGCGGCCAGGAGCACGACGCCGAAAACGCAAGCGGCGGCGACGATGTCCGCCCGAAGTTCGGCCAATGTGCTGCGGTCTCTCTGGTTATTGATCTGATTGTCGGTCATACCAACCTCTGTTCCGCGCCTAGCGCCGATGCAATGACGCGCGAAAACTAGGATGGGAAAACAGCGCCGCGCGGCGGTCGCCTGGCATCGCGCCGCCGTTCATGTTCTGCAGCAGGTAGCGGCGCTGCCTCCACGCCGCGGCCTCGGCGTCGGCTTTCGCCGCAGCCCGCGCCCTAGCTTCCGCGGCCTCGGCACTCTCATCCTGTTGTTTCAGCCAGCGCTCATATGCGGCGCCGCTGGTGGCACCACGTTCCAACATTTCGGCATAGTTCTGGTTTTCGGTAGCAGATGGTTTCGCGTCGGGTTCGGGGCCGTCGTTCAGCCAAACAGCGTCGGCACCAAACAAACTTCTTTTTGCAACGGCGCGCACCGCCGCCCCAGCGACGGCCGCCGCCACGTCGTCCCTGGCGCTGGCGACTTGCGGCTTGCGGATTTCTTCGTGGCCGGACTGCACGTGACGTTCCAGCGACGTAAGCTGCGAGCGCAGCGTCGAACTGTTGAGCAGCTTCGCCCGGCGGCTCATCAGCATCGTGAGAAAGCGCAGGTAGTTTTTGTTTGTGTTCGTGTCGCTCTTTTCTGGTAAATGAATGCCGTTGCGTATCCACTCGTCGCCGACTATCTGGCGCGCGTACTGGTCGCCGTCGATCTCGGAGACATTGTACGACTTCAAGACCATGGCGAACTCGGCGACGACGTCGCGCATCACGAAGGGCGGTTTGCGCTCGCGGATCACGTCGAGCACCACCATGTCGTCGTTCTCGCGGTGGCAGACGGCCATGGTGAAGGACGCGCCGGTCGGAACGCCGGTGGCGGCGTCGAACTTGGCCCAGTATTGGACGTTCGGCAGCGGCGGCCGCTCGAAGGCGTCCCAGTCGGTGCAGCCCTCGACATCGGCGAGCGGCACGTAGTCGCTGACGTCCTCGCGCCACTGGTTCAAATATTCGGCGCACGCCTTGAGCTTGTCGCTCGCTAATGCCGCGTCTATGACGGCCTGCGACAAACGCGGGTTCATCGTCTGAGAGGTTGCGAACCAACAGATTTCGTTGCTGTCGCTGCTGCTGCCGTGCAGTTCTTTGAACTTCCGATACATGAGGCCCCGACGTCGGTAGACCGAACTCCCAAGAATCAGGAGCCCGCCAGGATCGTCGGGGCCGTTGTCGGGGCACATCGCCATCGACGGCACGGCAGCGGAAACGACTTCCTCGTCGGAGCTTTCGGCCTCGCCGGTCTTCCACTTGCAGCATTCCGATCCCAAAACCCCGATAGCCGACCTGCCGACGACAAGCCTCACATCGTTGGTCATGATCTCCAGCGAGCCGCCATTGCGGAACTCTACCAACTCGCCGGTGTCTCGCGTCACCTCGGCTTGCATACCGGGCGTCTGCAACAGGCCGCGACAATACCGCCGCAAGATTTGAGCTTGTTTTTTGTCAGCGCCGAGTAGCAACACGACGGCACCTTCACCGGCGCTTATGTGCGCGTTCCAGTCCTGGGCCAACGCGCTGCGCCAAACCGCGCAGGCGCTCATGAATCTATCTTTTCCGGCTCGTCTACCGGCCAGCAGTATGAGACGGCGCACGGCGCGGATTGCCTGCCTGTTGTACTTTCTGCCGGTGCAGGCCTCGAACAACGCTATCTCGCGCGGCTCGACCAATGGCAAACCGTCGATCAACTTGGCGATCACTTTCCACGTCCAAAAACTCGGGCTCACGAACGGGCCGCCCAACAAGTCAACGTCGGTGATCGCTTGCGTCAGTGTGATGATTGGTTGCATCAAGTGGCCTCCTCGTCGTGCGGCGGCTTGGGATATTTGCGAGCGATGATCTCGGACGCGCTCTCGACTTGCTTCTGGTGGCGCTCGATGCCGAGCCTCGTCACCAGCCGCGTCAGCGTGCTGCACAGCAGCGCGTGGCTGCGGACGTCGATCTCTATGCCGACGGCAAGCTTCGCTTCGGATTGCTCTCGCAACACGCTACAGGAGGCGAAGGCGCGGATAATCTGCTTGCGCGCCTCGCTGCATAACTCAGGGCCGCCAGCGTCTGCCGTCAACGCCACGACCAGGTCACGATACCGACGAAATGCCGCAGATGGATGCGTGTCCTGGATGGACGGCAACAATGCCGAACCATTGGTGACCCGCGACTTGCCACGCTTCGGAGCACGAATTCCCCTCTGAGAACGCCGACCAGACATGACGCCCGATTCGGCTGACTGGGCGTCCCCCACGGTGGACTGAACCGTGACAGACCCCAGATTGACCCCTGACATGCTCGCACCGTTTCCGGCCAACGATTCAGCCACGTCGTCCGTCATCAGGCCGCGTCCGCGTGCTCGGGTTGCCGCGGCATCGCCTTGGCGGCGAGGGCGTCGAGGAGAATGCATCGGAGCCAACTTGAAGACGACTGTAGCCTGGCGCGGGCCGCAACCTCGACCGCGTCGAAGGTGTTTTGGTCGAGTTGAATCTGAATCTTCTTCTTCAGGTGGCGGCCTTTCTCTGGTGAACTCATAGGGAAATCTCCATGGTTGGACGCGGCGCGGAAGTTGCGCAGCGTTTCGGTGAACTACTTGGATTGCGAGAGGGGGGAGCAGGGATGCGGCTGGCGCAGTGCGCCTTCGGCTAAGGGGCCTAGCGAGCGCCCGCGAGAGATTCGGCCCGATTCGCCTGCGTCCGGCAAGCGTCTTATCGTCACAATGCAGTGAAACTCAGTAAAAGTTCGTTTCAGCGCAGGCGAGCGAGCACGCCGCTGAACCACGCGGCGATGTCAGCGGCGGCGGCGGCACCTTCGAACGGCTCGACGATGTCCGTTTCGGCGGTGAAGGCGTTCGACGGTAGCCTCCCCCATGACGGCGTCGGCAAGGTCTAGAAAACGGGGGGCAGTGCCGAAAACGCAGCCCCCCGCGAGACCCCCGTGGCAGCCGACGCGATGATGCCGGCCCGCCAAGCCCAGCGCAAGCCGGAAGGGACTTTTTCCCTACGTTTCGGAATTTGCGACCTGGCGACACGGCGTCACGTTGCTGCCGCCAGCGCTCCACCGAGATAGCTTTGCGGGGCGCGGGTGTCGTGGCGATCGTTGGCCAGCTTTGTAGTCGCAGGCGTAGGACTTGGCGATCGAGGCCTTTGCTATCATTCTGCCTCCCAGCCCTTGAACCTATCGGGCGCCAGTTGCGTATAGATCACCGTCGATTGCGCGTTGCGGTGGCCGAGATATCCTTGCAGCGATCTGCTGTCCTTGCCCTCGTTGGCGAACTTGAACCCGCAGCTGTGGCGCAGCATATGCGGGTTGATGGGGAACGGCATCCCGGCCCTGACGCCCAGGCGCGCGAACATCTTGCGAAACCATGCGGTCGTGACGGGCGTCGATTTGCCCTTACGGGGCTCGCCGACGAACAGGTAGCGGCTCGCCGGGTTCTGGGCCTGAAGCTTGCGCAGGGCGCGCAACTGCGTGCCGTTGAGGTAGTGCGTCGAGGGATCGCCGCCCTTCCTGCGGACGACGTGCATTGTGCCACGCTCAAAATCGAACTGTGACCATTGCAGTTCGCACAGTTCGGCGGCGCGTAGGCCGCGCCAGTAGCACAACAGGATCGCGGTCGCGTCGCGGTGGCCATAACGGGCGTCGCGCTTGGCGACCTTCATCAGGGTTTCGATTTCGGTTTCGGTCAGGTGCTTGCGCGGCCGCAGTGCATCGTTGGCGCGCCGGTTCGGCATGGGCGGCCGATTGTGGCCCATTCCCGGGACTGTCCCATTAACCGTGGCTGGGCGTGTTGCGTCTGGCATCGGAATCCCCTTGCGCCGCAATGGCTGGGATGCGTCTACTGTCCCATATATCATCATATGTGGGACAGATGGGAGGTGCCGACAGCCAATATATTTTCGCGCGCAAGGCCTTGACAAAGCAACTGTTTTGTCTGGCGTCCGTCGCCGCTCCCGCCGGCGTCGCCATTGCCGATCACCGCGGTCATCAGTGACACCATGGCGACAATCGGCAGCGGCAAACTACCTTGCGTCACCCAAGGGCCGCAGCCAGGAACCACCATATTTAGCGGCGATTTTTTTCTTAAGGCGATGATGGCCGCCGCGTGCCCTATTTGGCCTATTTCGGCCGGCCCTGACCGGACGGCAATGCGGGGACATAACCGTCAGTGTCTGGGATTGTCGCAAAATCTATTTCCAGCTGTCCCGGAACCGGGCGGCGTTTCCGGGGGCGTCGGGTCGGCGGCGTGGTCCGCGCGTTGCGTTTGTTCCGGCGGTTTTGCCGCGGCCCCTGCGCCGGGCCTTCCTCAACGACGACGACCGCGAACATGTGCTTGCCGAGCGCCGTCGTTAATGTCGGGAGAAGCTCCTCGGCCCACGTCGCGTGGTCCGTCTCAAGGCCGTAGGCCGTGCGGCGTTTCGGGCGGTCGGCGTCGGCCGGGGGCGGTGTGTCGGACATCCGCCGACCATTTCATGGGCTTGCCCGCGAGTCATGCGAAAAGCGCCGGCTTCGGTAAGCATCGCCATCAATGCAGCGCCATCGTGGTCGGCGTGCTCGCCATCGCGTCGCTCGCGGCGTGGTCGCGCTGGGCTTCGGCCCTCTGAGGCATTGCCCCTCGCCTCAACGCTCGTTCTGGGGCTTCCTACGGCGAGGCCGACGCGGCGCGCTGTTCGGGGTGTTCCGTTCCGTCCAAACCACCAGCCTGATGCCTGAGCGCGTCGTCAATGTGGGACTCAACTCCTCGTGCACGCTCTGGTCCATCTCGTCGAAGATGCAGGCCGTGCTGGTCGATTCCAGGTCGCCCGGTCGCCATGTCGGCCGATCCCGCGTCCCGCGGATCGAGCGCCACCGCGACACCGCGCCGCTGTCTAGACAAGTCAAAGGTTGGATGTCGCTGCGCTCCCCCTCCCGAAATATAGAAAGTAACCCCGGTTTCCGTGGTGACCCCGTAACCCCGGTTTCCGGGGTCGGGACTTTGGGGTTTTCGACCACGGTTTTCGGGGTCGAAACACTATAGAAACCGGGGTCGGGAAATGTTTTTGCCGCGACCGGCTTCCAGCTTCTATTTCCCCGCGAAATGGCAACCGGGTCTTTGTTGGCGCGAGCGATGGTGGAGACCTGCTCCGCTTGTTCCTCAGTCTTGATACGCCGCCAGTCGTGAGTCGGCGGTCGCTGTTTACTGTCGCGGCCATGGGCGAAGGTCAGCAGGAACTTGTTCGGTGAGCGGTGCTCGGCATTGCCGCCACGGCCGCGTTCGGTGACGCGGATAAAGCCCAAAGCCTCAGCCTCACGGGTGGCGGGGGCGACCGACATGGGATGCACCCCGTATTGAACAAACTGTTCGACGGTTACCGGCAGTTGCCCGTTGTCGTTACCGCCGTGATGGCCGAGTTCAATCTCGATGCGCGAGATGACGAGGTGGGCGGCCCTAGACAGCACCCGATAGGCGGGCGACTCCAACATCTCGATCAGGCGCGGTGACCATTGACCGCTAATACTGTTGCGCTTTTTGTACATAGCCAGCACCATTTTTGGGGCTGCTGGCTGGCACCGCTTGCTTGGTAATCCAGAAGGGAGTAAGGTCTTCCAGTTCATATACAAGCGGGTGTCCATCCAGACAGACCCGTTTTTCGCTCAGGGCCCCGCCACCAGCGGGGCTCTTTGCGTTCCACGGCGCGAATCGCCGCTTTCTGATTCGATTTTACGTCGCACGCGACACGCAAAACAACGGCCCGCCGATGCGAATCGCCCGATCCGCGCGGCTTCATCTTGCGGCCGCGGAGCGCGGCACCAACACGCGGCAGCCGCTCGCCAAGCGGCCAGCGCCTTGCAGTGGTTGTCGCCAGACCATCTGAAGGCCGCCAGGCTGAGCGCCGCATCTGCTCGGACGGTTATTTGGGGTTGCCAGGGAACCCGACCGCATCGTCTTGGAGCGTAGTGCGGTTGAAACAGCGCCAGTTCACGAGGTCGTTGGCTTTGGCTCCCCCTCCTCTGGTATCCGCTCAAGTCTTCTTTGGACCTCAGCTTGGGCGGCGGCTTCGCAGCTTTGGAGATTATTGTAATCGTTGAAGCGGTATGTGAACAAACCGCTGCCAAGGGTGACGGTGATCATGAGGGCAAAGACGGTGTTCATGTAAGCCTCTTCGCTGCACCGACTTTTTTGCCCGGCTCAGAAAGGCCAAACGCCGTATAGCCAGAGCGCGAAGAGGATGATGGCCGCGATCAGGATCAAGTAGCCGATTGTGCGGCGGCGCTCTTGTAGATCAAAGTAGTCTTCAGGGCGCATGGCGATGAGCATCCAACATGGACATGAAGCCGCTTCTTCTCGTATTGCATCACGGGTTACAGTCAATCGGGAAGGCCATCGGACTAGTCGTAAGGATTGCTCTGGTGGCCTTCTTGTTCGTCGGAGTGCTCGGGGTGTTGCCCGTCAGTTTGATTGCGGCAGCAGAGATCGCAGGGTTGGTTGGCGGCGGCGTGGTTGCGTTCGGCCTGCTGTTCTTTGGTTTCATTGGCCTCGTCGGGGTCTATGTGGTGCCTCATGTCCAGCCCCAAGTCATCAAGGCTGTGGTGGCGCTCCTACAAGAAGCGCCGTCACCATGAAAGAGTTTCTGCTGCTGTGCCTGATCGTAATGGTGCCAGCAGGTTTATTGATGATGGGTGAAATAAAGGGGAAGACGCTAGGCACAACCCTCAAGAACGCACTGGCGTGGATCGCCATTTTTGGCGGGCTGCTTTTTGTCATCTGGGCGGCTGGCTATGTGCACGGGTTTCCACCGCCTTGGTTCAAGTGAGGCGGGGCGATTTTAGTTGGAATCGTTGTGTATGAGGCAGCCGTCAGCGTCTTTGGCAGCCATGCTGGTGCCTTTGTATATGTAGCAATAGTTCGTGTAGTGCACCTTGCCGAACGTGTCGCGATAACAAACGTCGCCAAAATACACGAACTGCGAGTCGCCAGCTTTAATGGCGGCCAAATCGCCATCGGAGATTTTAAGATCGGAAAACTTGGCAGTCAGCGGCAACTCAACGGTCGGGAACATTGTAATGAGTCCGGCAATACTTGCCTTGGCGGTTGGTTGACTACAGATTCCGGCACTTACGGCGAAGGAAGCATTTGTCCTAACAATGTCTGTGCCTATGGCGGAAAATCCAACTTCGTAAGCAGGCGTCAGCCCGTAGTTCTTACGAACCATTTTGACGGCCATTTTTCCGATAACGCCAAAGTTTTCCAAATCTCCTGCTATAACGCCGATATAGGCGCGCAGCTGCCGTTGCTCGGTATCCTGCATTACCCCCAACTGGTCTTGGCTCGCTTTGACTTGCTGCCCGCTGTAATCGGCCTGGAACGCTCCCGCTATGAGAAGACCGCCAGTGAGAATGATATTGAGAGCGACGCCAACGGCCAATCCTACTTCGAGACGAAACTGTATGCGTTCGCGTCCTGCGGCCGTTTCGTTGTGTTCCTCGTGCTTTTTGGCGAAGGCTTTGAACGTCTCATTTACGGCCGCCGTTTCTTCGGCGGTGCTGCCATGTGGTTCCTTGGTCATTTGTTTTGGCCTGGATTTGCTGAGAACGTCTCCGCCGCCCCCCCGCACGGGATGGCTCTGGTCATCGATGGGAACCTAAACCCCCGGCTCACCGCCAGCAACCGGTGAGAGACCTGGCGGTCATGTATCGGCTTTTTTGGCTGTATCGGCGTCAAAGTGCGGTATCGGAAAAATGTAGGGAAATGTGAGGACGCCGGCCGCTTTCGCTTTGCTCGGGTGGCCACTCCCGCTAGAATCGAGCACCGTTGGCACCGAAGGTTCCAAAATGCGCCGAAACCGTCTTGCGTTTTCGCATCCGTGCGAGCCGCGTGTTTAAACCGACGCCAGCCGCCATGACCGCGCCGCCCAGCACCATCACCGACAGCAACGACATCGCCGCCGCGAAAAGCGCGAGGGCGACGACGGCGACGGCGGATTTTGCCGCCTTCGGCAGCTGGCCGGCCGCCGCCGCCGTGGCGCGGAACCGGCGCGCACGCAAGCCGACGCTCGCCGCGGCGCTCAGGCAGGCCGCCAAGGCGGGCGCGAAAGTGAGCGGTGCCGTGCTCGATCCGAGCGGCCGCGTCGAGTTGCGGTTCGGCGAGCAGGGCGCGGGTGCCCGCGCCGATGTAAACTTGTTTGATCTCGAAGCCGAGAGATTGCGCAAGCAAAAAGCGGGGGCGCGCTGATGAGCAGGTCGAGGGGTCTGCCTCCGTATCTCCAGCGCTGGTTCAGCAAGAAGACTCGGCGCACTTATCTGTTTTTCAGGAAGCGCGGTCACAAGAGCGTGCCGCTGCCGGGGCCAATCGGCTCGGAGGCGTTTTGGCAGGCCTACAAGCAGGCGCTCGCGGGCAAGGTCGAACCCGGCGCAGAATCGCGCAGCACCGCAGGCAGCGTGAGCGCGGCGATTGCGGCATACTACATGTCCTCGAAATGGAAGGATGAGTTGTCCGACGGCACGCGCGCGATGCGCCGCGCGATCCTCGAACATTTCCGCGAGCGCTATGGGCAATGGCCGCTGCGCCACATCAACGAGAACTTCCTCACCGCCTATCTGGAAAACCTGCGACCGCACGCGGCACGCAATCACCTGAAGGCTCTGCGCGGCCTCCTCCGTCAAGCCAAGCACGACATAACGCGCGGCATCACCGCGCCGAAGGCAAAGAGCGACAAGCATCCAAGCTGGCCGCCGGAGATCATGGCGCAATACGAGGCGCGCCACCCGGTCGGCACCAAGGCTAGGCTGGCGTTCGCGCTCGCGCGCTACACCGGCGCGGGCCGTAGCGAGGTCGCCAAGGTGGGGCCGCAGCACATCGTCGACGGCGGCGAGATCATCATCGCCCGGAAGAAGACCGGCGTCCCCGCGCATATCCCGATGCACCCCGAGTTGTGCGCGATCATCGAGGCCTCGCCGATCACCGGCCTGACCAGTTTCCTGATTACCAAGACCGGCAAGCCGTTCTCGCCGAATGACCTGTCCGACGAGTTTCGCCAGTGGTGCGATCAGGCTGGCTTGCCGCCGCAATACACCCTTCACGGCCTGCGACATTCGCTCGGGGATGCGCTGGCCGAAACCGGCTCGAACCCGAACGAGATCGCCAGCGTGCTCGGCCACGCCGGGGCGCGCTCGGCCCTGCACTACACGCAGGGCGCGGACCGCAAGCGGATGGCGCGCACGGCAATGGCGCGCCTGATCGGCACGAAACGGGACCGTCCTGGCAACGCGGAGGTGTCAAACGAGGACCCCGGTTTGACACTTGGCGCTGCCAAGCCTCTGAAGGATCAGGCAAATGGTTGAGGGTGGGTGCAACCAGACAGGTTCGACGGGTGTGATCTCAGCCGCGACGCAAGCCTGCGCACCTGCGCAACGCCGTCGCGACACCCCTGGCCGTGAACCCCAATGATGGTGGTTTTCCCGTGCCGCGGCAAGAGCGAGCGCGGTGGACTTGCAATTCCTATCGTGGCGGATGCTTTGTCCGGGATTTGCCGGCGGTCTTCGCCAAGGCGTCAAATTCCATCAATCGCTCAAGCAACGGTTCCATGTCCTTGAGCGGGATCATGTTCGGACCGTCGGACGGCGCCTTGTCGGGATTCTGATGGGTCTCGATGAAAAGCCCGGCCACGCCGACGGCGACAGCCGCCCGCGCCAGCACCGGCACGAACGCGCGCTCGCCGCCGGAGGTGGCCCCCTTCCCGCCCGGTTGCTGCACCGAATGTGTCGCATCGAAGATCACCGGCGCGCCGATCTTGGCCAGCACCGGCAGCGCCCGCATGTCGGAAACGAGCGTGTTGTAGCCGAACGAAACACCGCGCTCGGTGACGAGCACATTGCGATTGCCGGCGCCGGTGATCTTTTCCACCACGTTGGCCATGTCCCAGGGCGCCAGGAACTGGCCCTTCTTCACATTGATGGCGCGACCGGTCTTGGCTGCGGCCACCAGCAGATCGGTCTGCCGGCAAAGGAACGCCGGGATTTGCAAGACATCGACGACCTCGGCGACGGCCGCGCACTGGCCGGGCTCGTGCACGTCGGTGAGCAGCGGCACGCCGAGTTTTTCCCGCAGCTCGGCGAAGATCGAAAGCGCCTTGTCGAGACCGACGCCGCGCGCGCTGTTGCGGCTGGTGCGGTTCGCCTTGTCGAATGAGGTCTTGTAGACGAAGCCGACACCGCGCCGGGCGGCAATGTCCTTGAGCGCCGACGCCATCTCGAAGGCATGCGCGCGGCTCTCCAGCACGCACGGGCCGGCGATCAAGGCCAGCGGCAGCGCGTTGCCGAAGCGCACCTTCGCCACGGCGACAACGGGATTGGGTCTGACCCGCATCGGCTTCATGACGGGGACCATGACCATCCGGCGGGTCAGGGTCAACGCCCGGAATGACGGGCTATACCAGCCGGCTCTGCTCCACCGCCGCTTCGATGAAGGAGGAGAACAGCGGGTGCGGCGCGAATGGCCGCGATTTCAGCTCGGGGTGGAACTGCACGCCGATGAACCAGGGATGGTCGTCGTACTCGATGATCTCCGGCAATAGCCCGTCGGGCGACATGCCGGAAAAGCGCATGCCGTGTTGCGCCAGCCGATCTTTGTACGTGGTGTTGACTTCATAGCGATGGCGATGGCGCTCGGAAATCTCGGCGGCGTGATAAATCTCGGCGACCCGAGAGCCGCGTTGCAGCACCGCCGGATAGGCGCCGAGCCGCATGGTGCCGCCGAGGTCGCTGCCGACGCCGCGCTTCTGCAGCTCGTTGCCCTTCATCCATTCGGTCATCAGGCCGACCACCGGCTCGCGGGTGGGGCCGAATTCGGTCGAGTTTGCGTCCTCGATGCCGCAGAGGTTCCGCGCCGCCTCGATCACCGCCATCTGCATGCCGAAGCAGATGCCGAAATACGGCACCTGGCGCTCGCGCGCGAAGCGCGCTGCGCGGATCTTTCCCTCAGCGCCGCGCTGGCCAAAACCGCCGGGGACCAGAATGCCGTCGACATGCTCGAGGAACGGCGCCGGGTCCTCGTTCTCGAACACCTCGCTTTCGATCCAGTCGAGATTGACCTTGACCTTGTTGGCGATGCCGCCGTGCGACAGCGCCTCGATCAGCGACTTATACGCATCCTTCATACCGGTGTATTTGCCGACGACGGCGATGGTGACGTCGCCTTCGGGGTTGCGGATGCGCTCGTTGATGAAACGCCAGGTCGCCAGATCGGGCTCGGGCGGAAATTCGATGCCGAAGGCGGCGAGCACTTCGCCGTCGAGACCGCCGGCGTGATAGGCCTCGGGCACCGCATAGATGTTGTCGACGTCGCGCGCCTCGATCACGGCGCTTTCGCGCACGTTGCAGAACAGCGCCAGCTTGCGCCGCTCGCTGTCCGGGATCGGTCGGTCGGTGCGGCACAAAAGAATATCGGGCTGGATGCCGATGGCGCGCAGCTCGCGCACCGAATGCTGGGTCGGCTTGGTCTTGAGCTCGCCGGCGCTGGGAATGAAGGGCATCAGCGTCAGATGGATATAAACCACCTGACGGCGCGGCATGTCGTTGCCGAGCTGGCGAATGGCCTCGAAGTAAGGCAGGCCCTCGATGTCGCCGACGGTGCCGCCGATTTCGCAGAGCACGAAATCGAAGCCCTCATTGCCGTCGCGGATGAACTCCTTGATGGCGTTGGTGACGTGGGGAATGACCTGGATGGTGGCGCCGAGATAGTCGCCGCGCCGCTCCTTGGCGAGGATTTCCTGGTAGATGCGGCCGGTGGTGATGTTGTCGGTGCGGGTGGCGGGGCGTCCGGTAAAGCGCTCGTAATGGCCGAGGTCGAGGTCGGTCTCGGCGCCGTCGTCGGTGACAAAGACCTCGCCGTGCTGGTAGGGCGACATCGTGCCGGGGTCGACATTGAGGTACGGATCGAGCTTGCGCAGCCGGACTTTGTAGCCGCGCGCTTGCAGCAGCGCGCCGAGCGCCGCGGACGCCAGACCCTTGCCAAGTGAGGAAACCACGCCGCCGGTGATGAAAATGTACCGCGCCATGGGGTTTAACGTTTAGCGCGGATCGCACGATTCGACGAGCGATATTCCGGAAGAGCTGCCGCGCGCCCGTTGAAATCTGGAAAAATCAAATAATAACAGAAAATTCTGGCAGAATCCTCATGCCGTATCGAAGGCGGCTTGGCTTTGGTCGTCGCAAGCGTCTGGGCCGAAGTCGCTTGCGCCATGCGTTTTGCGGCTATTTCGACTGCGGCACTTGCGGCCCGCCTGGCGCCGGGCTCGGTGCCGCCGGCGCATTGCCGCGCAACTGGTCGAGAACGCCGCGGCCGCTTTGGCTCAGCGGCGCCACTGGCGCGGGGGCTCCCTGGGTGGCCGGCGCGCCGGGATTGATGAGCGAGGCCGGCTTGTGGCCAAGGCCCGCGAGCCAGGACAGCGCCAAGCTGGTGATGAAAAATCCCACCGCGAGCAAGGCGGTAGTCCGCGTCAGGACGTTGGCCGTGCCGCGCCCGGTCATAAAGCCGCTGGTGGAACTGACCAGTCCGCCGCCCTCGGATTTCTGCAGCAGCACCACGCCGATCATGGCCACGACCAGCATGAGGTGAATGACGATAACGACAGTCAGCATCGATATGATATCCGCTTGCGGCCGCGAGCGCGGCGCCTTTCGATATAGGAAGTCGCGGGCGTCTCTACATGATCCGAAGCGGATTTTCCATGGCGCTTCAGTCGGGGCTTATGCGCTCTTCTTTGCCCGGAGTCGCGTGGCGGCCGACCTAGCGGTAAACCCCCGTGATCGCCAGGAATTCGTCAGGCTTGAGGCTCGCGCCGCCAACCAGCGCTCCATCGACGTTCTCGACCCCCAGGAGTTCCTTCGCGTTCGCCGCATTCACCGAGCCGCCGTAGAGGATGCGGATGCCCTGCCCCGCTTGGCCGTAACGGGAGCCGAGCCGCTGGCGGATGGAGCGGTGCACTTCGCCGACATCTGCGGCGGTCGGCGTCAGCCCGGTCCCGATGGCCCAGACCGGCTCGTAGGCGACCACGACATCCGCCGGGTCATCCGGCAGGGAGCCATCGAGCTGCACGCCGACCACGGCGAGCGTAGCGCCGGCCTCGCGTTCGGCGCGCGTCTCCCCGACGCAAACAATCGCGAGCAGGCCGGCGCGCTTTGCCGCCAGCGCCTTGGCGCGCACAGCGGCATCGGTCTCGCCGTGATCGCGCCGGCGTTCGGAATGACCGACGATGACCGCGGCGGCCCCGGCATCCTTGAGCATTTCCGCTGAAATATCCCCGGTGTAAGCACCCGAGGCCATGGCGTGGCAATCCTGGCCCCCGATCGCGACGGGCGATCCGCGCGCGGCTTCTGCAAAGCGGGCGACCAGCGTTGCCGGCGGGCACACGATCAAGTCGACCTTAGGCAGGCCTGGCGCGGCGGCGATGATCTTTTGCAGGTTGCCGATCGAGCTTTTGAGGCCGTTCATTTTCCAATTGCCGGCGACCAGCGGACGGCGCGTCATCATCGGTGTCCCAATTTCTGCGTAAAAGCCTGCGACAAACAGCCGTTTATCGGCAGTGGTTATATATCAAGGGGTTAGGGCGGGACCCCGCGCCGTCACCAAACAACTCGCTGCCATACTGTTCCGTGGTCAAATTGAATGATCATGCCGTCGGGTGAATAGACCGCCCCTTCGTTCCAGTTCTGCACCCAGATGTGCCCAGGATAATCAATCCAGGCGCGTGACGGGATACCCGCTTCGTTCACGAGGTTCATCTGCCACCCGGTCTGCGTTATGTAGGCTAGTGCTGGCGGAGCAGCTGCGCACATCTTCACGCACTGAAATTGACCCGAGAGATTTAGCACCTGGGCCGAAACAGCGGACGCAGTCGCGGCGGCCATTGCCAGCGCGGCCAGCGCAGTAGTAACGATCGTCTTCATCACCCTACTCCTTACCTGTGGCTGCTCCTGGCACTATGCCGCGGCGGTTATAATTTGGCGAGCGCGGCTGCTACATTACGGGCGAGAAAACGGCCATATGCGGGCGCGACAGGAACGGGCAGGCGCTCGGCTATTTCTACTTCGACGATGAGCCCGGTCGGCGCTCGGCGACCAAGCTGCTAACCCGCGACGAGGCGCGGCGATGACCAAGCCAGCTTACTCAAAAGGCAGTTTCAGAACGACTCCTCTAAGACGGCGTGACCCCTTTGTGGAACGGATGGCGGACCATCGGTCATCGCGATGTCTTCGGGCCGCTCTGATGCGTCACGTGCGCGGACGCACTCAGGACATAACCAACGCTGCAATTTTGGATCGAAGCGCCAACGCGCTTTTACGGCCGCGTTGAGGATTGCTTTTCGTGCTCCCTCTGCAGTCGGAGCAACGTCGTAAATCCTTTCAAACTCGTCGCCAGCGCCGAGTAGGCAAATGCCATCGTTGCCGAGACCATCGCAACAGAGATCAATGCGAACCCATGTCTCAGCGGTCTCCTTGATGGCCATAGCGCCGCTTTCTTCATTTGTGTCGAGATCGAAGAATTCCGCCATTATGGGGCGGTCCACCTAACGCATTCCTAACAGCAGAAGCGCCGTGCGCCACGCCGAGGCTCTTTTCCTTTTACGCAGGGGCAGAAACATCCCCGCTCCGCGCCTGCCGTGGCCGCTAGTGCGCCGCGCAGTGGAAAACTTACCGTCGTGCCAGTATCCTGCCCACGCCCTCTATAGGAAGCGGGAAGCGGCGTAGATAGGGAGGCAGCTACAATGCCAAGCAATGTACATTTCCCCAAAACCCTGAAACCTGAAATGAGATTCTTTGATCGACGATGGATTGCTGGGCGTGAGTCAAGGACACTAATTTATCCCCTTGGACCGGATGGGAAGCAAACGACACAATATGATCCTGCTGCTCGTCTGGGTGTTTACATTTGGAGCAGCAACCATTGGGAATTTAGGGGCGACTACGGCTCCCGGACTGAGGCCCGATTTGCAGCCGCGCGTCTCCGAAAAAATTCAAACTGAGGCACTACCGCAAGGCGATGCCAGGGCGCAGGCTCGGCTCGGCCTCCAGTACGACCGGGGTGAAGGCGTGCGGCAGGACCACGTCGAGGCCGTGAAGTGGTATCTTCTCGCCCGGATGACCCCAGAGCAGATCGCGGAGGCGCAGAGGCTAGCAAGCGAGTGGAAGCCGCCTACGCAACCTCGATAGCGTCCATGCCCTCCGCGCGCCGCTTCCCGCCGCCTTGGACGATCGAAGAGAACAACGACGCCTGCTTCATCGTGAAGGACGCCTCCAGGTAGGCGTTCGGGTATTTCTATTTCGAGGACGAGCCCGGTCGACGCTCGGCGGATGTCCGCTTTAAGGCAACTGCGGTCATGGGTTGCTTTTCGAGCGAGACGGCTCGGTCGCGAATGACCCAAAGCGGGCCTCGCCCACACGATTAAGTTGGCAGCTCGACTACTGATCGGCAGCATAGCCACGGCCGGTCCAGAGTGAGCAATTTTGCTCAGATTTCGGTAGAGTGAGCGTGCCTAAAGTTTTATATGTTTGGGCGTGATGACGCCCAGCCGAGTTTGCATAGCCAGAAGAACGATCCTTCGAGGTGCTGGTAATCGTCCACAAACAAGGGAGGTCGAACATGCCGATGTACATGTACCAGATAGCCTACACACCGGAGTCGTGGGCCGCGCAGCTCAAGAATCCGCAGAACCGAGTTGAAGCCGCGGCTCGTCCGGCATGCGAGGCCGTCGGGGGCAAACTGGTTGGTGGTTGGTATTGCTTCGGTGATTATGATCTCGTTCTCATCGCCGATGTGCCGAACAACGAGAGTATGGCAGCAATCGCGATGGCTGTAGCCGCAGGCGGCGCCATCAAGTCCAGCAAGACGACGGTATTGATGACGGGGACGGAGGCTATTGGGGCCATGAAGAAGACGGCCGACATCGCCAAGACCTATAAGCCGGCCCGATAGGAGGTCGTCGCCCAAGTCTGATTTTGTGCAAGGGTTCTCGAACGCCGGTGACGAAGCCATCGACGCGCTCTGGCGGTCGGCGTCGGAGAAGCACCAAGGCACCAAATCGCGGTCGGTAGTGCACCGGCGGTGCGGTGGCATGGCCGTCGGCTGTGCCCGAGAGAGCGACGACCACAAGAAGTTGATGGTTAGCGGAATCGACTTCCGCTCTCGAATCGGTCGTCCAGACTCGGGCTCGAAACGACGCGATTGGCCCGTCGCGTTACTTAGTGCGATGCAGCGAAATGTCTGCAATTGGGTGCAAAGCGGACTCGAGATCGATGGCCTCGTTAGGTCGCTAATGACCTAGCCTGTGTGAAAACGCACTGCTTCATTTGATTCTCGCGGTATGATTCCTGCGTGATTTGCGGAGGGGTCGGATGAAGCGCTTTGTTGCGGGCACGGATCGCGGGCAGAGCACGCTGTT
>Ga0208455_1000235_pt1 | contig 32847 bp, 27 predicted proteins | sample June2015DPH_4_50_FD_184690 | JGI IMG/M metagenome (GOLD analysis project Ga0208455, IMG submission 184690) | Peatland microbial communities from SPRUCE experiment site at the Marcell Experimental Forest, Minnesota, USA - June2015DPH_4_40... | ecosystem: Environmental > Terrestrial > Soil >... | reverse complement strand
CTGCGCTACGGCGATGTCGGCGGAATGTGGCTGCAGACGGCTTCGGAAGCCACCGCCCATGTCCGGATACTCGGCCCATGCACGGTGGTTTCGCGCGACGTGAAATATAAGATCACCGAACTCGTTGCCGACGCGTCTTCGGCCCAAACAAACTTCTTAGAGGCGACATCTGGCCGATCTCTTCGCCAGCGCGTGATTCCAAGGCCAGCGAAGTGATTCGTTCGTGAGGGAGACTCAACATGGAATTGGACAAGGCCCTTAAGTTTGCAGTGATTCTAGCCTGGGAAGACTTGATGAAAGTCAGCAGCCCATGTTCAGCACGGGTTGAATACCGATGTGAACCTGGAACTTCGTTGGATTACCTGAGCGTCTGGTCGGTTGGAGCCGGGGGTAAACAGGATCTGGTGTGCGACTACTGGACGTGGACTTCTCCGGCTCACCCAAGTGGGATACGTTTCAGCAATAAATTCCAGTCTGATCAGTTGGGTCAGGCCCTTGACTTCATCCTGATGAACCAGGGTCAGTTCACACGTCACGCCGATGCTTGCCGTGATGGGCTGGCTCTGATCTACCCGCCCACCAGAGATGAATGTACAGAAGCCGCCACTTGGATGAGCGGGGTCCGTGGCGCCCCTACTAACATCAGCCGCCCTGGGGATGAAAGGGTCGCAACTCTCTAGGGCGTGGTTAACGGATGGCGGGCCGGTAAGTGAGTCACTGTACCGGCTCTGAAGACCATAGGAGCTCTTCTTGAACTCTCCAACACTCCTGACCCCTGGCGTCGATCCTGCGCAACAGTGGCTGAAACAAATTGCGCTGTTCTTGGGCCTCATCCTGGGGACTATCGTTCTGGCGTTTTGTTTCTTTGCCAGTTCGTTGTGTATCACCATTGTCCTGGCGACATTTCTTGCCATCGTGGTCGACCCTCTGGTTGTGCGAGTGGCGAAGATCGGCCTGGGACGGGTTCTGGCCTCAGGATTAGTTGTGGTGTGTTTCATGCTTCTCGCGGGGATTTTGACCTATGTCCTCTATAACAGGGCATCTGCTTTTGCAGACGAGTTTCCCAGCTACGCTTACCGAATTCAACGGGCCATGGCTCCCCTCGTCAGCAAATTCGAGCGTTTTGAGAAAAACGCCCAGTCCATAACTCCACTAGTGGAAGGCCCGAAGCACGGGACCGAGGTGACGGTTAAACCAGCGCCGATGAACTGGCCGGGTTTTCTGGTTCGAGGCGTCGGATCGATATCCGGTGTCCTGATCATGGCCGGGGTGCTTCCCTTCCTGGTGTTTTTCATGTTGGCCGGAAAAGATCGGATGTCTGTTCGCCTCACCAACATGTTCCAAGACAAAATGGACGTCCCGAAGTTTGTCAGTAATCTTGGCAATATGATCCGCGGATTTGTGCTGGGGAACCTGATCGTCGGATCCATCATGGCCGCAGGTACGTCGGTGGTATTCTTGGTTCTCGGAATGAAGGGAGCCGTGACGCTGGGGATCGTGAGTGCGTTTCTGAATCTGATTCCCTTTCTCGGCCTCCTGCTGGCCGCCGCAGTTCCCTTGGCGGCGGCTCTCCTCCAGTTCAACACCCTCGGTCCCTTCATCACCATTGCGATCACGATCCTTCTTTTTCATTTGGTCGCCGCGGACTTCTTGATTCCCAAATTGGTCGGCTCTCGTCTTCTGCTCGGACCCGTGGCGGTGACCATCAGCATGCTGTTCTGGGGCTGGCTGTGGGGAATCATGGGATTACTGTTGGCCGTTCCGCTCACGGCCTTCGTCAAGCTGGTTGCCGATTCGCGCCCTTCGCTCATCCATATCTCAAACCTCCTATCGGATGATCCTCGTCCCATTCCACGATTGGCACGCTTCGGTGAATACACGATACAGCGGGTGAGGCCTTATTTGAAGGGGAGGACCTCTCAAAAACTGAGCGGCGATCCACCGCCTTCGAGCTAAACAGTAGTGGACACCGACCCGCCTGAGATAAGGGGAAGGCCGTGCGGACAGGGAAGAAAACGGCAAATGCACCTGTTGGGTCCACGGGGGTAGAGCACAGCATGTCCGGAAGGTGGTCTGGGTAATTGAGGGGGCAGAATCTTGCTTGGTCTTGATCGTCGCGCCGCGCGTTACACCTGGACAGCGGTTTTTATTCTCCTCGTGGTGGGACTGCTGTATCTCATTCGCGAGACTTTGTTTGTCTTTTTTGTGGCACTGCTGTTCGCCTACCTGCTCTGGCCACTGGTGAAGCTTCTTGATCGACGGCTACCGGGGCGGTCAAAGGTGCTGGCGCTCACCTTCGTCTACCTCGCGCTGGTCGGGTTTCTGATTGTCATTGGAATTGCGATCGGCTCTCGTGTAGTCCACCAAGCGAACGCACTGGCAGCCAGGCTCCCAGAGCTCCTTTCGAAATTAGAGCCTCCGGTCGCGCCCGCCGTTTCACCCTCCGCTCAGACGCTGAAGAGCACTGTCATTTCGACGGTGCAAAAGCAACTGGCCAATCATTCGCGAGATCTCCTGGCACTGCTTCCGAATGCTGCCTTGGGGGTCATCTCGCGCGCTGGAAGCCTCATCTTTATCGTCTTGGTTCCGATTCTCAGTTTCTTCTTCTTGAAAGATGGGCGGGAGATGCGCAATTCCGTGCTGGGCTTTCTTGCCGAAGGGTCCCACCGCGACATGGTGGAGAGAATTGCCGCTGACCTGCACCTGCTGCTTGCACAATACATGCGGGCGTTGGTGCTGTTGGGAGTCGTGGCATCCTTGACTTATGGACTCTTCTTCTCGATCATGGGCGTTCCGTATGGGATTCTGTTGGCGGCTATCGCCTTCCCTCTGGAATTTGTTCCCATGGTGGGTCCTCTGGCTGGAGCCATCATCGTCTTGCTCGTTGCCGGCTTAAGCGGCTCCCACCACCTGCTCGGACTCTTCGCGTTCCTTGTCGCGTTCCGCTTTTTCCAGGATTATGTTGTGTCACCGCATTTGCTCAGCGCCGGCATGAAGCTACATCCTTTGCTGGTCATCTTCGGAGTCCTGGCGGGCGGCTCTATCGCAGGCATAGCCGGCAGCTTTCTTTCGGTTCCGGTTCTCGCTACTTTGCGAGTCGTTTACCGGCAGTTATTAAGCAAGACCCCTCCCGCGGTGGTAGCGCCTGATGGTGCTGCCCTTCCGTGAGGAACCTGACTTCTGTTTAGCTTGCTCGCCTTTTCCTCTCCAGAGATTCGATCGATTGCCCGATTCAGTAGCGCCGACCCCGCAAGGCGGGGTCGGCACGTTTGTCGTTTTCCCGCGGTGCTGACCCCGCCTTGCGGGGTCAGCACTACTCCGGCTATCGATGCACAGGACTTCCTTCGGCCCGCGAGCCGTGCTTGTAGGAGTAGACGTGCGTGACTTCCGCGCCTAAAAGGAGAATCTGTGCTGAGTAATAAACCCAAGTGAGGATAATGACGAGGAACGCCGCTGCTCCGTATGCTGACGCCACGGTGGACCTGGCGAGGTACAACCCGATCAGCGCTTTGCCAATCGTCAAAAGTAGTGACGCAACTGCCGCACCGATATACACATCACTCCAGGCAATTTCCGTGTCCGGCAGATACTTAAAGATCAGCGCGAGTAGCAGCGCAATCACACCCAACGAGAGGAGAAAATTGACCGATTCCAACAAGAATACAGGCCAGGGAAGCAGAGGTGCTATGAAATTTCCCACGGCCCCCAGCGCGGCGCTCACAACGAGTGACACCACTAACAGGAAGCCGAGGCCCAGAACCAGGCCGAACGACAAAAACCGCTCTCGAATCACGCCCAACAAGATACTTTCTGATCTCCGCTGAACTCTCCAGATCTTATTGAGCGCGTCTTGGAGCTCAACAAAGGCGCCTGACGCACCGACCAGTAGGGTCCCGATGCCAAATGTGCTCGCAATGACGCCAAGCGCGGGCCGATTCGCGCTCCGGATGATCGCTTGAATGGCTCTTGCACCCGTCTCACCCACCAAGCCTTGGAGTTGCCGTGAGAATTCACCCTCCGCCGCTTTTTGCCCGAACACCAGACCCGCGACCGCAATCGCGACAATCAGGACCGGAGCGAGCGAGAAGACTGTGTAAAACGCCAGCGCTGCACCCTGGCTAGAGGCATGGTCTTCTGCCCATGCAGAGCATGCCTCTTTGAGCAGAGCGTAAGCGACTTTCAGATTCACTGATACCCTCGACGGTCGCAAAAGGTCCAGATTTATCCAGCGAATTACCCCCAGGCAGGCTCATCCGGCACGCCCAAGGGCGTAGCCTCACAGTGCAACAAATTCTGCATCGGCAGTCTGCTCAAAATTGCACAACCCTACGGTCACGCGGTGGCTGGCAGTTCAACGTGCCGGTCATCCGCATCGGAGGCTTTGCGCTGCGAAGTGCATAAATGGAGGTTTACGAATAGCGCTGTTCGGGATCCACACCGCGCCGTGGAGAAACCACCGTCCCTTGAATCCGGAAAGACAGATTCAAGTTTCCTCCATGGTCAGCCGATAGGAATGGTGGACGGCGTGCCGGGTTCCCGCTTAAGTGGCCTGAGCAATTGTGAACAAACGGGCGTGCGTTTTTGAACAGACAGGTCAGAACCCGATTCGATAGGATGCGTCGGTGTGGTACTAGGGTGTTAATGTTAGCACTGTCACCCGGCCGGGGTGGAGACGCCGTGTGACCAAACAGAGAGAGGTCACGAATGGGCACATGGAAAGTTAGCAAGCTGTGCTTTATGGCACTCCTACCGGTCGTTTTTGTGGCCGGATGCGGTCGAGAGCCGAGAACGCTCCTACCAACGCTGAGGCCGGTCAGTCCGAATGCCCCGCATCTGAGTGCGTGGGCATAATTCAGGAGGCAACGATGAAGAAAGAAATTTACCGGATTTTTGCCACAATGGCGGCCGTTTTTTTAGTCGCGTCTGCGCTGTGGGCGGACGGCAAGAAACCCCGTTTTGAGGTGATTTCCACGGTCCCCACAGATCGCGCCAGAGGCGTGCCTATCGATCAGGTGCTCACGGCAGCCTTCAATCAGGAGTTGGACTGTTCAACGGTTACCACGTCAACCTTCGCCCTGAAGGAAGACAGGGAGGGGTGGGATTCTGAGTGGTCGGAACATGGAGGAGATCGTGGAGCCGTAGCAGGAACAGTCAACTGCTCCGGGACGTGGGCGGCCTTTACACCGTCAAGCGATCTCGAACCCAATACCTACTATACTGCCACGATTACAGGCGGCGTGACAGATGTGAACGGCCAAAGACTCGAGTACCTCTTGCCCTTTACATGGTGCTTTAAAACAGGTTCGACCCCCACGCCACCCTGGGTGACCGCCGTAACCCCTCTCAATAAAGCTACGGGTGTTGCGCTCAACACGAAAATCACCGCGACGTTCGACCAGGCGATGAAAGCTGCAACCATCGGCGCCTCAACTTTTACGCTAACCGGACCTGGCGCAACCTCCGTAAGCGGGGTAATTACCTACGATACTACAAACAACATTGCAACTTTTACACCTGCAAGCAATCTGGCACCCCTTACCTTATTTACTGCCACCATTACAACCGGGGTCCAGAACCTGTCGGGCACTGCAATGCCAAGCAACTATGTATGGACATTTGAAACCGGTGCGACCAAAGACGTCACCCCACCCACGGTGATTTCCACAATCCCTCTGACTGGCCCTCCTGCTGCCATCAATGTGCCCCTCAACCAGATTATCACCGCAACCTTCAGTAAGGCGATGGCCGCTTCAACGATCACCACACCACCACAATTCACCCTACAGGTAACGTCAACGAGTGCACCAGTATCAGGCGTGGTGACCTACGCAGCGGTTGGCAATACTGCAACCTTTACGCCAAGCGCCCCTGGTCTCGCAGCCAGTACGGAGTACACTGCCACGATTAAAACCGGGGTAACCGACCTGGCGGGCAATCATTTGGTAAGTAATTATGTTTGGACCTTTACGGCCGGTTCGGCGCTAGACACCACCCCGCCCACAGTGAAGTCCACGAACCCTGCGAGTAGTGCCACAGGGGTGTGTATCAACGGGGCCATCAACGCAACCTTCAGTAAGGCAATGGACCCTGCAACGATCAACACAGCGACCTTCACGGTGACTGGACCTGCCAGTGCGCCCGTCATTGGAGCAGTCTCACTAGACGTAACAGGTACAATCGCAACCTTCACACCCGCGCTCAATCTCGCAGCCAGCACCCCCTACACTGCCACGATCACGACCGGGGTCACCGACCTGGCAGGCAATGCACTGGCAAGTGACGATGTATGGAGCTTCACAACAGGGACGAAGGCATGTATAGCTGCCGTGCCCCTTGGAGCGGCCGCGCCTTTCGGAGGTTTTGGGGGTGGCGCCGGGATGACAAACACGGGAATTTATACCGTGATCAATGGGGATATTGGGACCACAGGTGCTTCGACCAAGCTGACTGGGTTCCACGATCACCTCGTCCCGTACGTCCCGCCATCAGGATGTATATATACCGAAACTACGCTTGATGTAGGAAACGTCACGGGACTCATATATACTGGCACCCCGCCTCCCACTGTGTCGTGTCCTAATGAAGGAACTGCTGTCACCGCAGCGATCGCAGCCGCGGCCGCAGCCGACGCGCTTACCGCGTGGAACAACACTTCCCCCGCTTCGATTCCAGGAGGTACGGATCCAGGCGCCGGTCACCTAGGCAATTTAACCCTTTATCCCGGTGTCTATAAGTCCGCGGGAGCCACCTTTGATATAACGGGTGGACCTCTCACACTCGACGCCCAAGGTAATGCCAATGCTGTTTGGGTCTTCCAGACGGCGGCGGGACTCACCGTTGGGGATACGTCTCCTCGCAGCGTTCTACTCATCAACGGCGCGCAGGCCAAGAACGTCTTCTGGCACGTCGGCAGTGCCGCGACTATTAACGGAGCAGGGGGCGGCACTATGGTGGGAACCATAATCGCTCCGGCAGGAGTCACATTCTCTACTGCCGGCTACACCACGCTCACGGTGCTGAACGGGAGAGCGTTGGGCCTAACCGCATCGGTCACCATGGTAAACACCGTCATTAACGTGCCTGCGCCGTAAGGCGTGAGGCATTCGGTGTGAAAGTAGGACGAGCAGTGATCGATGGCTGAGAAGCGGGGCTCCTTATGCCCCGCTTCTCAGCGAGTCGGCATAATTCAGGAGGGCAAGCACTCGCGGGGCCGTAAATTGTTCGAGGTTCCCGGTTAGGTGTTTCGCGTCTGAGTGACCAACCTGGAGGACCCACCGGAAGAGATCTGGCGCGACTACAACCAGCGGGCCCCGGGAGGCGGGATGGAGTGGCGGATTGAGGAGTTGAAGTCGGACTTGGCCGCTGATGATTTCTGCCTGAAGGAGTTCTCCCCCACCGGGGCAGCCTTCCTGAGCATCCTGATGCTATTCAACCTGCTGGGAGAATTCCAGCGCGCCAGTGGGGTGACCGACTGTCGTCAGTCGGCCACGCTACGGGTGTCCCGCAAGACGGGATGCGGAGCGATTTTGGGCCGAGTGGACCACCGGACGGTGTCGGTCGCCTCGGCGCCTCGGTGGCTTGGGGAGGGCAGGAGGAGCGTAACTTGCCCTTCCACAAAATCTTGCTTTACGAAATTCCAATCTTCCTATATGCGCGCACGATTAGTGGCCGGTAAGCCACCCATCCGCAAGGGACACATAAACCCCGCCGCGCACTTGTCAAACCCCTGCGCAGCCTTCGCAATCCAGGGATGCGCCAGCCACGAATCGCGCTCCCGCCATAAACCAAGACCAGCCTCATCCTATATGCCCGATGTGAATCGCGGAGATGGAATGCAGGAGTCCAAAGACATTTAGGAGCCACACGACTACACAAATGACTACGACAGCATTCAGGATCGACTTGATGGAGCCCGCCATCGGAATGAATCTGTTGACGAGCCAGAGAAGAACCCCAACCACGATCAGGGCAATAAAGATTTGCATTAAAGGCATGATCTAATCCTCCTAATTCTGCTTTCTGAGGCGGGCCCAGCGGCCCGCTCCCCGTTTCCCATTGTTGAATATCGCCTGCGGCTTCTCTGTTACGGCTGAAACGATGCAGTCCCCTACAACGAGGGGGAAGCCCAGGCGCTCGGCCTGATCAGCCATGATCTGGCTGAAGATGGCATTGACCTGGAGATAAATCCACAGGTCGGCCTGAGAGGTCTCGAGGTTCGACAAGTCATAGTCAGGAGCCATTTCCCCTCCTCGAATCTGCCCTTGGATACTTGTTATCGTGCGCGGCCACGTATGCACACTCTAACCTCGGTTTCGGATCGAAGCTCAAAGGGACAGATGCAATCCGCCGAACAGGTACAAGAGCACCAGAGCGATCAGGATCACCCCCACGATCCCGATGCCTCCGCCCGAACCCCATCTCCGATATCCGTAATAGCCTCCGCCGCCGCCAAACACGAGCAGCAAAACGACAATCAGCAGAATCAGTAACATGGCAACCTCCTTTCAGCTCCGGATTGACTTCGCTCCCCGTCTGACTCGTTTAGGGGAAGCCACCGGCTCGCTGTAATTTGAACCAACAATCGTTAACCTATAGGCCCTGACGCCGCCTCGAAATCCAATGCGCTCCCATGATCTATCTTCCTTTTCCCTGCTACCTTTCAGGCGGTGATTTCAATCAGCCGGAGCCCTCGTAGCACACTGCTTATATCCTGGAGTGAATCCTGTTTCAGTTCCGTACTGCTCACACGTTTGGTCAAAATAGCTCATCCAGGTTTTGCGACGGGGACATACATGCTGGGAATGAGCAAATCAATACAGGAGAGTGTTCCTAAGTGGGCAGACATCTGTCTTCGGCTTCTGTCATGCTGCGTAGTGGGGAGGTGTGTAACCGCTATGAGCAAGATCAGGAAGACGGCCCATTTCACATTATGGTCAGCGTCTCTTGCACTACTCTCATTGCTGACTGCCGGAGCTCTACGAGCACAAGAAATCCGGCCCATCGCGGAACCGAACCAGTCCGTAAGAATGGGCCGGGGTGGGTACGTGTGCGAGGGTCAGCTCACGCATACTTCGATAGACTCTACCGAAAACTGGACCTATGAAATGGTCCAATGTACCGGTCCAATCTACAACGCCAACGATTACGTGGCCCTGAATGCGAAACTCAGCCACGATGAGTTGGTGAAGCTGAACGCAGCTCTGGATCGGCTGAACGCTACCAGCAGCGCTACCCAGGATGTCCTCAACAAACAAGTGCAGGCGTTCAATCGTGACCTCAGAGCGACGATTGAAAAGCGCTTTCATGATCTCCCGAATGACGTTTTGCTATCGCCGGCCATTCAGAACCTCAAGAAAAGTTTGATGGAGTACGTCGATCAAAGATTGCCCAGGACACCTCCGAACAATCCACCCGCTCCGCAGTCTACGACGCCGACCAGCGGCCAGCCAAGCCCGGCCCCGAACCAGCCCTGACATCAAGAGGGCTCGCCCACGGGAAGGGGCGGTTGTGCTTTCCTGCTAATGTTCTCAGCACTGCATGTTAAGATTTTAATCAGTGTTTTATTCTATTGAAAAGAAAACGAGTTACCAACAATTCGTCGCCCCTGCACGCTTCGCGTGTTGCAATTTTCAGTAGGCAAATCGAGGTTCGGGCCTATTGTCCATCTCGCCACTTCCTCATGGTGTCCGCTATCTGCTTGAAAACACGTTGAATACGTTAACCCTTGCAGTTCTATTTTGAACGAGTTTATGGTCCCCTAGCTGCAACTGTATGGGTGGAAATCTAAGCCTTCGCACCCCACGCAGAAGAGTGCGGAAAGATGAGGTATCACATGGTTGTAGCACTTGTCCTCGGCACGTTCGTTTGCTTCGTCATCGTTGATTATTTCTTGCAGACTCGGCGGCCGCAAACTGCGAAAGCGGTGGTGGCGCCAGCGGAGCCTGAGGGAGTGTCGTTTCCCATGAACATTGTGGGCGGCTTCAAGCTGCCCGCCGGCCTCTCGTATCACTCTGGCCATGCATGGGCTGCAAAGGAGTCCCGAAACGTCGTGCGCATCGGGCTGGATGACTTTGCGGTTCGCTTGTTGGGCAAGGTTGACCAACTCGATCTGCCGGCTCGGGGTCGGTGGCTGCGCCAAGGCGAGAAGGGTTGGACGCTGGCGCGCGGCGGTCACCGCTTCGAAATGTTGTCGCCCATCGAGGGCGAGGTCGTCGATGTAAACCCGGAGGTCTTGAAAGATCCCTCGGTCATTCACAAGGATCCTTACGGCCTCGGTTGGCTTGTTGCGGTCAACTCTCCTGCCGCTGATTCGAACCTGAAGAACCTCCTGCGGGGCAGGCTAGCCCAGCGCTGGATGGAAGAATCCGTCGCGACGCTCCATACCCACTTCAGCCCCTCGACGGGAGTTCATTTGCAGGACGGTGGCCACGCTGTTTCGGACGTCCTGAGCGCGCTCCCCGAGGACCGCTGGGAAGGGGTAGTCCGCGAACTGTTTCTGGCCTAGGCCGAGCGCCTTGGTGTGTCAACACCGGCGCGGGGAGGGCCGGGACACGCGGGTCTTTATTCCGAGGAGGACAAGTCATGGTCGCGCTCTTTGTAGCCTCGATGTTTATAGGTTTTGTGCTGGTGGATCTCGTTGTGCAAGCTCTACAGGCCCGGCAGGCAGCGGTCTCTACCGTTGCGGACCTTCCTTGGAATGTTCCCAAGGGCTTCTACCTGTCTGAAGGACACACTTGGTTTCACCCCGATTCCTCAGTGGGTTTGAGGGTGGGTGCGGATGCGCTGGTGGCGCGTGCCCTGGGTGCTGTGGAAAAGGTTGTGTTGCCGAAATTGGGCGAGCAGGTGAAGGCAGGTCAACCTCTATTTCAACTGCAATACCATGGCTGCGACCTGAAGATCCCAAGCTCGATCACCGGCCATGTGGCTGCGCTTAATCCAGGTCTCGGGAAGCGTCCGGAACTTGTTGCCCAAGACCCTTATGGTTCCGGTTGGGTTTGCGCTATCACCCCCACTCAATCGGATGGCGGTTCTGGCGCCATGCGCTCGGGTGAGAAGGCGGCCGCCTGGCTCGAGCAGGAGTTCCATCGTTTGCGAGAATTTCTCTCCCTGCAATTCTCTCCTGACCCAGCCCTGAGCGTGAGTTACCCGGACGGCGGTCTGCCTGCGGTGGGCTCCTTGACCCACCTCGGGAGCGGCGGTTGGCGCGCCTTCGAGGCGGAATTCTTGCGCCCCCAGCGAGCCCAGCGCACTCCGTGAAGGCCTAGCCAAACGGATTTGAAATTCTCCGCCCTCCTGAGGCAGTCGGGGGTCGAGAGTCGAAGGTCGAAAAGGGCGATACCGCAAAAATGTGTGCGATAACCTGCACAGAGTTTGGCGGTGAGAATCTGAGAATCTATAGTCGAGACAATCTTCAGGAAACCTCATCTTATTCAGGCAGGCTCAGAAACTCGGGACACTACTCGACATCATGTCGCACCCTGAGCCCCGCATCTCCTTAACCTATAATCCAGACAACAGGCCAAGTTGGGTGATTTCACCACAGTGGGAATAAGAGGCTAGGGAAGCCCAGGAAATAGAGACAAAACGTCTGGTTTTAGGCTCCGCCCTGCTGAATTTCTCGGCATCCCGCGTGCATAGAAATGCAGCGAGGCGTGCTGGTTGCGGCAGACTTCTTGTCGTTGCGCGCTCGTGCCCCGGATGTTGAAAAAATGAGCAAAGCGATTCTCATCGATACGACTCGCTGCATTGACTGCCAGCGTTGTGTGGCCGCGTGCAAGCTTGTGAATGGTTTGCTAAGAGCCAGCCGTAGCGACTTCATGACGACCGATTCATTGCGACCTCTCGGCCCTGACACCGACCTTGCGATGGACGAGACCGGTGATGAAGAGCTGTCCGCCAACGCACTTAACGTGGTGCAAACTCGCGGAGCCGTGTACGTCCGTCGCTTCTGTATGCACTGTCAGGATCCTACCTGTGTTTCCGTTTGCCCTGTCGGGGCATTCAGGAAAACCCCGGCGGGGCCTGTTGTGTACGCGGAAGAGCGTTGCATGGGTTGCCGGTACTGCATGATGGCTTGCCCATTTGGAGTCCCGCGCTACGAGTGGAACAAGGTCTGGGCGCCCAGAGTCAAGAAGTGCCACATGTGTGCTCCACGCCAGGCCAAAGGGCTCAAGCCCGCTTGCACGGAAGTGTGTCCGGTGCAGGCCGGGGTTTTTGGGGAACGGGAAGACCTGTTGCGGGAGGCCGAAAACCGGCTAAGACAGGAGCCTACAAAATACCTTCAAAATATCTACGGCAAGCAGGAAGTGGGCGGCACTTCCGTATTGTACCTCTCTGCTGTTCCCTTTGAAGCGCTTGGACTGCCCACCAACCTGCCGCACGATGCGCTGCCCATGTACACCTATCGCGTGCTCTCGGAAATACCCACCCTGGTCACGCTGGGCGGAGCCTTGTTAGGCGGAATCTGGTGGATCACCAAGCGGCGGGAGCAAGTGGCGGACGCGGGAAAGGAAGAGGGGAAGCGCAGATAGGAAGACGTCCGTGGTTCATTGTCCGTTGTGCGCGAGGCGGCGCTATTTGGGACCGGCAATGGACCACGGATTACAACCACGGAGATCATCCATGAGCTTTGAGAAATTACCCAAATTCACCTTCTGGCGAGCGGTGCTCTTGGTGATCCTTGCCGCAGGTTTCTATTCAACGCTGCTTCGTTTCACGAAAGGCTTGGGGGCTGCTACCCATCTGACCGACCGCTTCCCCTGGGGCTTGTGGATTAGCTTTGACGTGATCTGTGGAGTGGGGCTGGCGGCGGGTGGGTTCACCCTGGCGGCCATCGTTTATGTGTTCCATCTCCGGCGCTTCCATCCCATCCTGCGTCCCTCGATTCTGACGGCCTTCCTGGGCTACGCGCTGGTGGCGGTGGCGCTGCTCTATGACCTCGGCAAGCCCTATAACATCTGGCACCCACTGGTCATGTGGAACCCTCACTCCGTAATGTTCGAGGTGGCTTGGTGCGTGATGCTCTACCTGACGGTGCTGGCCCTGGAGTTCTCCCCTGCCGTCTTCGAGCGTTTTGGAATGCAGAAGCCACTCAAACTGCTCAAGGCCATCACCATGCCGCTGGTCATTGTGGGAGTGCTGCTCTCCACGCTGCACCAATCGTCCCTGGGAAGTCTGTTCCTGATCGTGCCTTCAAAGCTGCACCCCTACTGGTACTCACCGTTGCTGCCGCTGTTTTTCTTCATTTCGGCGGTGGCGACAGGGATGGCGATAGTGATTTTCGAATCGAACCTGAGCGCGCGGGCGTTTGGCCGGGAAATTGAGATGCCCCTCCTGGCAGCACTGGGGAGAGCGATGGCGGGGGTTCTGATAGTGTATGGAATCCTGCGCTTGCAGGACTTGTGGAAGAGAGGCGCGCTGGTCCACTTGCGCGAACCTTCTACGGAGACCTTTCTGTTCGTGCTTGAAATTGTGCTGGGACTCCTGATCCCCTTGTCCCTGTTGCTCATCCGCCGGGTGCGTGAGGACCGGGAGGGGCTCTTTGCGGCCGCCGTGCTGGTGATCACAGGTTTTCTGCTCAATCGCCTGAACGTCTCGATTACCGGTCTCGAGTACTCCGCCCACGCGCATTACTTTCCCAAATGGACGGAGGTTGCAGTAACGCTCTCAATGGTGGGCACCATGTTTCTCTGCTTCGCCCTGGCGGTGCGCTACCTCAATGTGTTTGAGGCCGAGCCGTCCGGGGAAATGCGCGGTGTTGAAGCCTGAGTGTCAACCAAAGATGCCCTATGCGTCGGTTCACTTACAGCCTGGCGACGAAATTGACGGCCTGCGTGGTCGGCAGCATGGCCCTCTTATTAGGGCTGTACGGGTATTGGAGCCTGCGGCTTTGGCGCCAATCTCAGCACGAGATGGTTTTTCAGAGCGCCGACCGAAACAGCGATATCATCTGGCGCAGCATCCGTTATTCGATGCTGCGCAACCAGCGCGAAGAAGTCTTCCACATCATCAACACCATCGGGCACGAAGCGGGCATCAGCCGCATTCGCATCTTCAATCAGGAAGGCCAAATCACTTTTTCCACTGAGCCGCAGGAGGTTGGGCAGTTCGTCGATAAGAAGGCGGAGGCCTGCTACGCCTGCCATGCTCAGGCGCAACCCCTCAAGCGCCTGAATCGCCCCGACCGCCTGCGCATTTACACGGCCGCGGACGGCACACGCATTCTGGGGCTGATCCGGCCCATCGAGAACGAGCCCGACTGCTCGAACGCCGCCTGCCACGCCCACGCCGTGGGCAACCAGGTACTCGGCGTATTGGACACCAACCTCTCCTTGGTCGCCGCGGATCAAGTCGTGGCCCGCAGCCAACGTCAGATTGTGGTCTTTACCATTGCTTCCATCATCATCCTCAGCTTGATTTCAGCGGGACTAATCCGGGTGACCGTGCACAAGCCCGTGCACCAACTCACCGAGGGCACCCGACATGTGGCTGAGGGCGAGTTGGACTATTCCTTGCCGGTGGGCAGTGGCGATGAGCTGGGCAGCTTGGCGGCTTCTTTCAATCGCATGACGGAGCAACTGAAGAGAGCGCAAGAGGAAAACCAGGAGTGGACCCGCACGCTGGAAGCGCGAGTCCATGACAAGACGGGAGAGCTCGAGCGTGCTTATCACCGCCTGGTGCAGTCCGAGAAGATGGCTTCGCTGGGAAAGCTCGCGGCGGTTGTCGCCCACGAGATCAATAACCCCCTGGCGGGCATTCTCACTTACAGCAAGCTGATTTCCCGTCTGGTGGACAAAGGTCTGGAGAACGAGGAGCGCCACAAGGAAGTGAAGAATGACCTGGCGGAGATTGAAGGGGAAAGCCGGCGTTGTGGAACCATCGTCAAGAACCTGCTGACGTTCGCCCGGCAGGCGCCGCTCAACCCGCAAAAGAACGATTTGGCCGGCGTCGTGGAACGCTGCCTGCTTTTGGTGGGGCACCAATGCGATCTACAACAGGTGGATGTGGAAAGTCATTTGGACCCCAAGATGCCTTCCATCTACTGTGACGCGGGCCAGATTCAGCAGGTTCTTCTGGCCTTGCTGATGAACGCCGTCGAGGCCATGCCGCACGGCGGGCGGTTGAGGGTGGAAACCGCTTACCATGCAGAGCATCGCGAGGCGCGCATCATGGTCAGCGATGACGGCATGGGAATTCCTGAAGACGTCCTGCCGCATATCTTTGAACCTTTCTTCACCACCAAGGCGGAGGGCAAAGGCGTTGGTTTAGGATTGGCCATCGCTCTCGGGATTGTCCAGCAACATGGAGGGAACATCGAGGTGTCTTCCCCACAGCAGAAGGGAACTGCTTTCACGGTAACTCTGCCGGAGGAGCCGAAACTGTAGCCGACGTCTGCCGGGGGAACAGTGACGAGTGATCCCGCAGAGCGGGAACGAGTGAGGAGCGGGAAGACAGAAGTCAGAAGTCAGAAGGTAGGCAATAAGCAGTCGGCAGTCGGAGGATTTTCCCCACCTGCCACCTACGACCTACCACCTACCACATCGGGAGTTGCGCATGGATTACAAAGCCAGCCTTTTGATCGTGGATGATGAAAACGTCGTCCGTGACTCGCTCGGCAAATGGTTCGAAGAAGAGGGCTACCTCGTTGAAACCGCCACCAGCGCCCGCGAGGCGCTGCTGAAGTTGCCCAGCCAGCGTTGGGATTTGGCCCTGGTGGATATCAAGATGCCCGGCATGGATGGTCTCGAGTTGCACCGCAAAATTCGCGAGGTCGATCCGGAGATTATTGTCATCATCATGACCGGCTACGCTTCGGTTGAGACTGCCGTCCAGGCGCTGAAAGACGGGGCGTACGACTACATCACCAAGCCTTTCGATCCCGATGATCTGGCTCATTTGGTTCGTAAGGCCCTCGAACACCGCAAAATCAAAGAGGAAAATGTGCGGCTGCGGGAAACCCTGGAGGAGGTTCAAGCGGTGGAATTGGTGGGGCAGAGCAAGCCGATGCAAAGGGTTATAGAACTCATCCGCACCGTTGCTCCCATGGATACCACCGTCCTGATCCGCGGGGAAAGCGGCACGGGCAAGGAATTGGTGGCGCGCGCCATTCACCACCTGAGCCCGCGCCGATTCATGCCCATGGTTACCATTCATTGTGGCGCCTTGACAGAGACCCTGCTCGAAAGCGAGCTTTTCGGGCACGAGAGGGGCGCCTTCACGGGCGCCCAGTATCGGAAGAAAGGCAAATTCGAAGTCGCCGAGGGTGGCACGGTCTTCCTGGATGAAATCTCTGATATCAGCCTGAAGACCCAGACGGATCTGCTGCGCGTTCTGCAAGAGAAGGAGATAACGCGCGTGGGTGGCAACCAGGCGCTCAAGGTTGACTTTCGTGCCGTCGCCGCAACCAACAAGGATTTGTCTGCCCTCGTGAAGGAAGGGACCTTCCGGCCCGACCTCTACTACCGCCTGAACGTTTTTGGGATTGAACTGCCTCCCTTGCGAGACCGCCGTGAAGACATCCCGCTTTTGGTGGACCATTTCATCAAGAAGTATGCGCGGGCCATGAACAAGCGGTTCGCTTCCATCAGCCGGGCGGCTCTGGACATCTTGATGAATTACAGTTGGCCCGGCAATGTGCGCGAGCTCGAGAATGCCATCGAGCGGGCTATGGTAATCGGTCGCGAGCCGGAAATTCAGGCTTCCGATTTCCCCTTGCAGATTGGCTCGACCCAGCGACCCGAGGTCGGCCTTTCGCTCGACGATGTGGAGCGCGGGCATATTCTTCGAGTTCTGGAGTCCTGCGATTGGAACCAGACTCGCGCGGCAAAAATCCTCGAGATTGACCGCGTCACCCTCTACAACAAGATCAAGAAATACGGCTTTCGGAAAGGTATGCCTGCCGCGTCATGAGAATCATCTCGCTGGTTCCCGTCGGGCGAGTCGAGCGGGGCCACCTCGAATCGCTTGCGGAAGGGCTGGCAGCGCGCTTGCGCGTAGCATGCTGGATTCGGCCGGATGGACTGGATGGCGAGTTTGCTTACAATCCTGTGCGCGGGCAATACCACTCCACGGAAATTCTTAAGAGGCTTTTGCAGGACCCGCCTGCGGATAGCTGGCGAATCCTGGGAGTGACCGACGCAGACCTTTACATCCCTATTCTGACCTTCGTTTTTGGCGAAGCCCAATTGGGCGACACCGGCGCCCTGGTTTCCTCCCACCGCCTGCGCCCGGAGTTCTATGGCATGCCCAAGGACCCTGGGCTACTCCAAGGGCGCCTTTTGAAGGAGGCCCTCCACGAATTGGGCCACACTTTTGGGCTTCGCCATTGCCCGGATTACCTTTGCGTGATGAGCGCCTCGCATGCCGTGGAGAGAATCGATTTGAAGCAGGCGGGTTTCTGCATAGCCTGCGCGGGCGCGGCAGGGCTTGAGTAGGGGTAGGGCTTGCCCTACCCTCGTCAATGACCGCACAACGGTCGGGGGACGGCGAGCCGTCCCCCCTGCAAGTCGTAGGGGTAGGGCTTGCCCTACCCTCGTCTACGACCGCACAACGGTCAGGGGACGGCAAGCCGTCCCCCCTGCAAGTCGTAGGGGTAGGGCTTGCCCTACCCCCGTCAATGACCGCACAACGGTCAGGGGACGGCAAGCCGTCCCCCTACAAAACGCTGCAGGGAGGAGTAGAATCATCTTTTGAGGTGTAACTGGAGGACTAAGCAATTGGCAGGCTTTAGCCAGTTTTTTACAAGCGAGCAGAGCCGCATCGAAGGCTTGGCGGCGATCTCGGAGCCCATGCAAGAGCCGGAGGAAGTCTTTCGGACTGCCGATAGGGGAAGGGGCCTCGTTGCCGAAGATGCAGCCTCTCTGTTTGCGGCAGCGCGCGATCGAAACCGTCGAATTGAAATCCAGGCAGCAGCGAACCGGGTGCGCGCGCGTTTTGCGGCGCCAAGCGTTGAATTCGTCATCCCCGTCTACTTGACAAGCTACTGCCGGAACGAATGCTTGTATTGCGGCTATCGACAAAGCAATTCCATCGCCGAGCGAGTACGGCTCAACCCTGAAGAGTTTGAAAAACAATTGGACCTGATTCTCTCCTGGGGTCACCGGCAGATCGAATTGGTGCTCTCCGATGACCCTGAATTCGGCCCGGAAACGGTGGCGCGCTACGTTGCCGCCACACGCCGGAAACTCGATGCCCTGGGTGGTGGAGTGGTGGCTCTGTGCTCTCCTGTTTACCAGCAAGAGGATTACGTCCGCTTGCGCGACGCCGGGTTGAATTGGGTGGTCGAGTGGCAGGAGACTTACCATCGCCCGCATTTCGACCGCTGGCACTTTGCAGGCTCGCCCAAGCGGAACTATGAGTCTCGCCTGGATCTCTGGGATCGCGTTATCGCCGCAGGCATTACCAAGATTGGGATGGGCGTGCTGTTGGGGCTTTACGATTTCCATTACGACGCCTTGGCGGCCATTGAGCACGGAAACTATTTGCGCCGGACTTATGGAATTGAGCCGCACGCGCTAGGAATCCCGCGATTGAAGCCGGCGCGCGGCGTCCTGGCCTCGCAGAAGCCAAATCGCTTCAGCGTCTCCGACGACGACTTCCGCCTGGTTGTTAGTGTTTATCACATGGCTTTTCCCACCTCCCGCCTGTTCTTCAATACCCGCGAGAGTTACGACTTGAATATCTCGATGGTGGCTGCCGGTGATCTCTTTACCGTGGATTGCGAAACGCTGCCGGGCGCCTACTTGCGCCGCCACCTGCCCGGCCAGTTTTCCACCCACGACTATCCGCCGCGCCGGGAAGTGGTTGCGACACTGGAGCAGCGTGGGCTTGCCTGCAAATATCTCGCCGAAGAAGTGCCGTGCGAGATAGCCCGTACGGCGCCGGCCACGGGAACGGCAATTGATGAGAAGCGCTGGATCGGCCAGCACGCTCAGGTGCGCGCCCGGCTGCAAGATTGGGAAATGGCGCTGGACCGGCTATCCATGAATGGCAGCCAACCCGTCGAGCGACAGGCGGCGGATGCCTCCTTGCACGAGATACTGAAGTACCTCGAAACGGTTCTGACCGCACATTGCCGGCAAGAGGAATCGGAGTTGTTCCCGGCCTTCCACCGCGACGCCGATATCACTTCAAAACTGGCGGCCTTTCGAGAAGACCACGAACGTTTTGGTGTGGACCTGGATAGATTCGAGAGGCAGATGGTCTCTTACGGTCTATCGAGAGACCCTACCGTGCTCTTGACCCTCGGCGCCCGCGTGATTCGTGAAATGCGCGCACACCTCGAGGCGGAAGAGCAGTTGTCGAGCCACCTGTTCCACGGCTCCCTTGCTTCTTCAGCGAAGGTTGCGGGGCAGACTACGAGTTGAGTCGTCCCCCACCAGCTTCCGATGAGTAGCACAGCGCGGCCTGAAGGCCGCAACCAAACGTGTAGGGGCCAGCGGCGCTGGCCCTGGGCCGAACGCCGTTCGGCCCTACGAAGTGCTTGAAAATCCTTGCTAGAAAAACAAGAATCTACGGTATTGCAATGCAGGACCCGCTGTTCGGTCCTGCGGCTCTTCGTGCTGGCTCCAAGGTCGCAAATTGTGACCTTGAAGCGTGGGCAGAATATCAAATATGCGCCTCATGTGTTCACGGAACACGGTGCGGTGATGCTTGCCAATGTGTTGAGGAATAGTGCCGGGCTAAACAGGCTGCGGAAATACCCGTTTGACCTGTCATTCCGAGGAGTCCCGATCTGATCGGGACGACGAGGAATCTTGCACTGCGTTGAAAATACTCAGAGCGAGATTCCTCGCTCCGCTCGGAATGACAGCTTGGAGGGGTTTTTCCGCAGCCTGTAAAGCCTGGCGCTACGTGTGTTGCTTAGTTCGTGCCGCGAGGGAGTCTTCGATGAGCGACCATTTCTGGCTTGGCATGGCGGTCATTTTCATCAGTGGAGCGTTGAATGGAAGCTTTCCGCTGCCCATGAAGTACACGCGTCAGTGGAAATGGGAAAACACTTGGCTGGTTTTTGCCGCCGCAGCGTTGCTGATTATACCGTGGCTACTGGCAGCGGGTTTCGTGCCCCACCTCGAGGATGTCTATCGAGGCGTTTCCAGCCGTGCACTCCTCGCCCCCCTGGTCTTCGGCTTTCTGTGGGGCATCGCTCAAGTGACCTTCGGCCTGGGTATTAGCGCCGTGGGCATGGCGCTGGCGTTCGCGGTGGTGGCCGGCCTGTCTTGTCTGTCGGGGTCCCTCGTACCCTTGTTGGTCCTTAACCCTGCGGACCTGCTCCGGCCGCGGGGCATCCTATTGCTCATCAGCATGCCCATCCTCTTTGCCGGCCTCACTCTCTATGGCATGGCAGGCCGCCGGAGAGAGAAGGAGCAGAGGCCTGCCAGCCCCTCCGCGAGCGCAGTCGCTTCGAGTTTTTTGACCGGGCTGGCCATTTGCATCTTCACCGGTATCTTTGGGTCAAACATTAATCTCGGCTTCGCTTTCAGCGGCCCAATCCTCGAAAAGGCCGTTGCCCTGGGAGCTTTCCCGGTCACCTCAACCTACGCCTCGTGGGCGCTGGTGCTGGGCGCCGGCTTCATTCCTAATCTGCTCTATTGCTTCCTGCTGCTTTTTCGTAACGGGACCTGGTCGCTTTTCCTGAAACCCGCCTGGGCAAGAGAAACCAGCCTGGCAATTGCCATGGGCTTGCTCTGGCTTTCGGGGATGGTAGGTTACGGCATCGGCGCGACGCTGGTAGGAAAGTATGGAACTTCCCTTGGCTATGCGCTGTTCGTTTCCGCAATGATTCTCTCTTCGAACTTCCTCGGCATCCTGACAGGAGAATGGCGAGCCACTTCCCCGGGAACCCGGAGGGTGCTGACGGCGGCGGTGGTGGTAATCCTGATTTCCGTGCTTGTCCTGAATCTTGGAGGACTCTTCTGAGGAGAGTGGTGCGTTGCCGGTGACCCTGCGTCAGCTCCGCAGGAGCGGCAGAGTTTAGCCCACGGTGCGAACCGCGGGTTCACGGCCACCCCTCACCCAGTGCCCCCCGCGCGGCGGGGAGAGGGGTGTCCGTCGACTGACGGACGCGCGTTCCCGCCCTGCGGGATGCTGGTGGTCAAATAATGCAGATAATTGAGGCCGTAATAGCGCTTTAGCTCGGACACCGGAGCATTATACCGCCCCTGGGTCGCATACATCCTGACAAAAACCGTCGGGAGGTATCCGCCACCCGCGACAGAATGTCTCTTGACAACTTCACTATTGTAGGCTAGCCTAAAGCTGTGAACCTGTCCATATGGCAACGCACGGGCGCTTGGCAAGAGTTGGAGCCGACGGCGCTGGCCCGTTCATCAGGGCATGCCGCCAGCCCGAAGGACACTCTGGAGGGCATGAGCTTGCCGCCGGCTTCCCCCGGTCTCGTTGCAGCCTTCACGCTAGGCCCCCCCGGAAACCAACTGTCCGCGCAAGAGGCCCTGGGAAAGGCTTCGGACTCCAGCAAGGCGCCCTTGGACGGAGGCAAAAACCAACCAGTGGAACTCACCACCACGGGCGGGTTTCCGTCCAACGAGACAATCGGGGGACCCTCTAGCCACGAGCCAATAACTTACTCTGTTGCTCACGGGCGGGGAGTGTTTCAAGCAGACAGTATTGAGAACACTCGGTCACCTCCGAAACAGCTAATCAGGGGACTCCGTCCCAAGGTTTCTAAAAGGCATCCGTTCGTGTGCGCTGGGGAGCTCGTGTCAGGTTAGGGGACCGCGATGAACCAGACCTCCCCAGAAGGTGGTGCTACGACAAAGGTAGTTCACTGGAGGTGGCTGTGCATTACACAACAAAAGAGGAGAGGGAGAAGCTGGTAGCCGATATTAACGCCATTCCGCTGTATGGCGACAAAGACTACGGCTGGGTGTGGGAGTACGCGAGATTTCGCTTCGCCACTAGCGCTTCAAACGTAAGGACTGCTGAAGAAAAAGCAGGATGGCTGCTCAAGCTCGTGTTGTCTGCAATCGCTGCTGCTTGGGTGCTGTTCCTGTATCTAGTAACTCAACTTTCTCTAAAGCCAAGTGATGTCCTAAACCACTGGATCTTTTTGGGCGGAGCCTTCACCGCTTCGGCAGCCGCCAGTGCATTGGTCGGCTTAGTCCCAAAGAAGAGGTTGGCACTTTTCAGGGAGGCAGTTGCCGTGAGATTCGTCAATGAAGCACAGGCCGAAAATGCGAAAGAGCCCATGGGGCGATTCGCATTGGGTCTCATGAAGTGCAGCGACCGCTGCGACCGGTACACCGTCTGGAAGTCCTATTGCGTTCTTCTGGGGCTCGTGCTCCTGGCGATCGCCATTTCTCTTTTCACTGTTGGGTTTTTCGCGTCCCTGTCTCGCTCAGGATGACAAAGTTCACGTCGTCGGTTCGAAACTGGATGGGCTTCTTTTCGGAGGCTTTGGCCGCGGAGCCGTCAGTCTGCGTCTGTGGCTCGACCTGCTGCTGTTGTTCGGTCGCCGCGGTCTTGTTCGTTTTCGGTTCGTCGGCCATCTTTCTTACTGTTATTTTACAACGGCGGCATCGCAATGTCCATGACTTATGCGCACAATGGGCAATGAGATTTTTTTCTGAAGGAACGAACCGGTGAAAAACAAAGGATGAGCTTTCCACGGCCCGGAACGAAGCGCGAATAGGGAAAGGGGCTAATTCTATTGTGAATTATGAATTGGTAGTTGTCTCCGTACTTCCGGCCCCCGCTGCGTTTGAGGGGAATTCGGGTTAGCAGGATGCTTGGCCCGTACCGCAGACTACGACATGATGTCACTGCCGACAGAGAAAGAAAGAGGCGGCAACTTTGAAATTCGACCGAACAATGCGGGAATGTCTCTGAAAACAAAGGGCCAGCTCTCAATAGCCTGGGGCTAAGCGGGAATGTTATAGAAAACAAAGGTAGTTACGCGTTGAAAGCGGGAATGTTGGTGAAAAGAAACAGGATTCAGGTCCGATTTCAGGACTCCGATGGAGTCCATCGGACTCCAGAGATCGGAGATTCAGGAGTCAGCAAAAAACTTCGAGAACGCGTCAGCGGGGCCGAGCAGGGCGACAAACTCCTTTGCTCCCTCTCGACAAGATGTCGCTCAGAAAAGGGAAAGGAAAAACGCAGTAACTTTAAAAACTGAACGACCGACGCGGGAATCTCTATGAAAACAAAGGACCGGCTTTCAACAGCCTGGGGCTAAGCGGGAATGCTATAGAAAACAAAGGTAGTTAAGCGTTGAAAGCGGGAATGTTGGTGAAAACAAAGGAGGTATGTGGTAGGTGGGGCAAGACTGAATGCTGAATTGTGAATTATGAATGGTGAATGGTGAATTGCCCGCTGGCCATTAGAATTCATGATTCACAATTGTTGGCAGCCCCGTCTTTCAGAGGCTGAAAGCTGACGGCTGATAGCTGAGGGCTGACTGCTGAGTTGGCGCGCCTGGAGGGATTCGAACCCCCGACCTTCAGCTTCGAAGGCTGCCGCTCTATCCATCTGAGCTACAGGCGCCTGATTGCAGTTTACCCTAACTCGCTTGTCAGACACGAGAGATTTCTTTGGCCACGCGCAGGAATTGCTGGGCGGCGGCGGAAAGGGCGCCACGGCGACGGTAGACCAGGCGTAGCTTGCGTTGGATACGCAGTTCCTTGACGTTCACGGCTACGAACTCCTTGCGCGCCAATTCCTCTTGCACGCACATGCGCGGGGCGAAGGCCACTCCCATGCCCATGCTGACGAACTTTTTGATGGTTTCCACCGTGGGCAGTTCCGCATCGATCCTTAAGGGCGTGCGCAAGCGCGCGAAGGTTTCAATCACGCTCTGCCGGTAGGGGGAAGCGATGCTATGAGCGATAAAGGATTCGCGGCCCAGATCGTGCACGCTGACTTCGTGCGTGTTGGCCAAGGCGTGCTGCGGGGGGACGATCATGCACAGCTCGTCCAGGCTGACCACGGTGGATTCCAGGTCAGGGTTGCGGGGGTTGTAGGAGAGCACGCCCAGGTCGATCTCGTGACGAACCAGGGTGCCGGGAATTTCGCGCGAAAGACAACGCTTGACGATCACCTGCACGGGCGGGTGGCGCTGGCGGAAACGTTTGAGTACGGGGAGCAGATAAAGAGCGGTGGTCTCATTGGCGCCCACGGTCAGCTTCCCACGCTCGAGGGCGCGGAGCTCATTGAGGGCGGCGCGCGTCTCAGCCCGGAGGTTCAAGACTCTTTCCGCGTTCTCGTACACCATGCGCCCGGCTTCGGTGAGGATGCCACTCCTGGAGGAGCGGTCCAGCAGGGGCTCTCCTGTCCACTCCTCGAGCCGGCGGATGGCCTGGCTGATTGCCGGCTGCGTTCTGAGGAGCTTGGCCGCCGCGCGGGAAAAACTCTTTTCTTCGACTACCGCCACGAAGGCTTCGAGTTGGGAGATTTCCATGGCTGATTCCTTCTACCGGGGATTGAGCACAATGGTAATGCGTCCGTTGTCCGTCGTTCGTTGTCCGTTGAAACGCAATCCAGTCGGGGTGAGTCTACTTGCCTGTTCAATCGGCCACGGACGACGGACCACTGACTACGGACAAGCTACCCAGGGCGCTTCGGGACGGAGCGCGAAGTCATAAGCATCGCTTATGATACCAGAAATATTATAAATTTGACTTTGCCGCCCGACCGGTCGGACAATTAGCGCGATTGGTTCATTGAATCATTGAGTCATTGGGTCATTGAATCATCGGGTCATTGAATCATTGAAAGGCAGGCGCAGACGTCGGCTCTTGGAGGCAATGAAGAAATGATCCAATGATTCAATGATTCAGTCATGCAGTGATTCAGTTCAATTCTGGAGGCGCGATGTCCGACCGAGTCTACATATTTGATACCACGCTGAGGGATGGCGAGCAATCCCCTGGTTGCAGCATGAATTTCGAGGAAAAGCTCGAAATGGCCCGGCAGTTGGAGCGCTTGCAAGTGGACATTCTCGAAGCTGGCTTTCCGATTGCTTCCCAGGGTGATTTTGATGCCGTGCGGGCCATCGCGGCGGAAATCAGGACGCCGGTCATTGCGGCGCTGGCGCGGGCCAGCCAACTGGACATCGACCGTGCCTGGGAGGCGGTTAAAGATGCCGCGCGACCGCGCCTCCACACTTTCCTCGCCACCTCGGATATCCACCTGAAATACAAGCTGCACAAGACACGCGAGGAAATCCTGGAGCAGATCAGTCGGGCGGTGGGGCACGCGAAGTCTCTGTGCGCCGACGTTGAATTCTCTCCGGAGGATGCGGGTCGCACCGACCGCAACTACTTGATCGAGTGCTGTCATGCGGCCGTGGAGGCCGGCGCCACAGTATTGAACCTTCCGGACACGGTTGGATACTGCCTGGAGCCTGAATACGAGCAGATGTTTGCCGACGTGAAATCGCGCCTGCCTGGAATGGACAAGGTGATCCTGAGCACCCACACGCACGACGACTTGGGCATGGCGGTGGCGAATACCCTGGCGGGGCTACGGGGTGGGGCGCGCCAAGTGGAGTGCGCGATCAACGGGATAGGTGAGCGAGCGGGTAATGCGGCCCTGGAAGAGGTAGTGATGGCCATTTACGTTCGCAAAGATGCCCTGCGGGTGCACACCGACATCCGAAAGGAAGAGCTGTACGCCTCCAGCCAGTTGTTGACGCGGCTGACCGGCGTTGCCGTGCAACGGAACAAGGCCATTGTGGGGCGTAATGCTTTTTCGCACGAGGCTGGGATTCACCAGGATGGCGTGCTGAAGAACACCATCACCTACGAGATCATCACGCCTCAAACGGTGGGCCTAGCCTCGAACCAGATTGTGCTGGGGAAGCACTCCGGCCGGCATGCCCTTGCCAAGCGCTATGAAGAGCTTGGTTACCAGTTGGCGAAGCCCGAACTGGAGCGTGCCTACCAATTGTTCAGTCAGCTCGCGGACCGCAAGAAAAACATCTACGATGAGGATCTCCTGGCGATTGTGCAGGAGGGTTTCCAGCACCTCCCGGAAATGTTCACTCTGAAACTCTTGCAGAGCGTGACCTCGAGCGAGGGGCGGTCCACGGCAACCGTCGAGTTGGAAAAGGACGGCGCCGTATTCCACGACTCGGCGACGGCGGAGGGGCCCTGCGATGCGGCTTTCCGCGCGGTGGACCGAATCATAGGCGTTCCGGGCATCATCGCTGATTTTTCGGTCCATACTGTGGGCCCTGGGACGGACGGTGTTGCAGAGGTTTCGATTCGGGCGCGATTTGAAGGACGCGAGTTCACGGGAAGGTCCACGAGCCACAGCGTGGTGGAAGCCGCCGCACGCGCCTACCTTCAGGCAGCCAACAAGGCGGCCTACGAACTGAAACGCCTCGAAGAGGAGGAGGCAGCCCTCGCTTCCAGTTCGGTGCACGAGAATGCGGCCGTGGACCGTCTCCTCCCCGGCGGCTACTAATCACAGTAGCCTTTCGTCGCGAAGCTTTGAGCGGATGTGAACTTCTCTCCAGAAGCCGACCGGGAATTCAGCTTATTCACCATGAGGGGAAGGGAAGTGCCAAAAGGGGGGGGCTTGCACTATTCTCTCCAGCGTAACTTATTTATTATGAATGCTTTAGCATTCGACGCCCGATTGGGATCGAGGCCACCACAGGCTTTGGACTTCAGGAAAATGGTAATCAGAATGTAGGGCCGCCTCTCCCGCAAGGCGGGACGGGGCGGCCAGGCCGGGGCAAGCCCCGGCCCTACGTCGCATATCAGATAATTCGCAAATTTGCGTGTTAATCCTGTATAATACCCACCAGAAGAGATATGCAAATTGTTTATAGGATAGCAGTGCTGCCCGGCGATGGTATAGGGCCTGAAGTCACGACCGAGGCGATAAAAGTCTTGCAAGCAGTGCAGGCAATCGCCGGGCCGACCTTCAGGTTTCAAACCGGTTTGATCGGTGGTTGCGCTTTGGATGCGACCGCCACACCACTTCCCACAGAGACCATTTCCATCTGCAACAACTCTCAGGCGGTATTGCTAGGGGCGGTGGGGGGGCCCAGATGGGATTCCGTTCGGCCGGAAGTCCGGCCGGAGCAGGGTTTGCTGCAGCTCCGGAAGAGGCTGGGGCTTTACGTGAACCTGCGCCCTGCTCGGGTGCTGGATTCGCTGGTAGGAATCTCGGCGCTCAAACCCGAGCGTGTTCGGGGCACTGACATGGTGATCGTCCGCGAGTTGACGGGGGGAATCTACTTTGGCAATCCACGGGGAATCTTCGCCAAGAACGGCGAACGAGTGGGAATCAATACGGAGATTTATCGAGAGCACGAAGTGGAACGTGTGGCGCACCGGGCCTTCCAGCTTGCGAGGCTGCGGCGGCGCAAGGTCACTTCGGTGGACAAGGCGAATGTCCTCGAGTCTTCCCGTCTTTGGCGCGAAGTAGTGTCGCGCGTGGCCAAGTCTTATCCTGAAGTCGAGCTCGAGAACATCTACGTGGATAACTGCGCCATGCGGCTCATTGATCGTCCAACGAGTTTCGACGTTGTCCTGACCACCAACATGTTCGGGGACATCTTGAGTGATGAAGCCGCCATGCTCACGGGGTCCATCGGCCTTTTGCCGTCGGCAAGCCTGGGTGAGCAACATGCCTTGTACGAACCCGTCCACGGGTCAGCGCCGGATATCGCGGGGCGCAATCGAGCCAACCCCATCGCGGCCATCGCCTCCGCCGCCCTGATGCTCCGGTATTCGTTCCGCCTGGAGATGGCGGCGAGCGCTATTGAGACCGCCATTGAAAAGGTTCTGAAACGCGGCCATCGGACGCCCGAGCTTCCGGGCAAATCCCACCCCATCACGACCTCCCGCATGGGCGACTTAATCGCTGAAACTACCCAGAAAGTCTTGAAATCCAGGAAATCCTAAGAGCAGCGCTGCCTGCACTCCATGGTGTCGTGGATACCCAGACCGCGAATTCTGGTTCGTGTGGATACGCGTCCTCCTAGATGAACAACTCGACGGGCACATAAAAGAATGCGGCCAGCTTCTTGGCTTGGCTCTTGCTGATCGAGCGCTTCCCGGTGATGATTTCCGAGACGCGGCTCTTCGAGCCGATGACGGGCCCGAGGTCGCTGCGTCTTAATTCCTTTTCAGCCAGCAGATGCCGCAACATCTTGTCGGGCCTGAAGCGGGGCAGGGAAATATTCCGGTCCTCGTACTCCTCCAGGAGCATTGCCAGAAGTTTCAAAAGGCGTCCTTCCTCCGGGCTTATCGAGGCGTCGTCTTTGTCCAAAAGGTGCTCGAAGCGAGCCAACATTCGCTTGTACTCTTCCTCGGTCTCAATCACTGCTGGCGCAGCCTTCCCCAGGAGCCGCACGTATTTTCTTGGGTCAATCTTCAGCGGTGTCCCGCCTGTTCCTGGCCGCGTGGACTGAACCCCGAACCTTACGACTGTACTCATAGCCACACTCCTTCATCGTACTCCGCATGAGTAAGGATTTGACGGATATAAACAACCTGCCATTTGTACTTGATCGTGGCAATCAGTCGGAACTTATTCCCGCCGATGTTGAGCACCGTGTAAGTTCCCATATTGGGAAAGATATGTTAACGGAGCGCTGGAACGGGTTGCGGGCCAGTTTGCGAGAAGCTACGCTTCGTTCATATGGCCATTCGCAGGAGCTTAAGGGGCTACGGCAGGTAGTTTACCGAGTCGACAGGAGATAATCGACTTCGATCCACGCTTCGCCGTTACACAGGGTCCACATTGGCCATCGGCCATCTTCCGGGTCCCGACTTATCAGGAGTAAGCCCAATAGACAAGCCGCCGTTCACTCGCAACTACTGCAATTTCACGTACTCCGCTTTGGCTTCTCTCAGTATGGGGATGTTGGGATCGGCGTCTTTCCAAAGTGCAAGGAAGTCCTTGTAAGCGGCAAGAGCCCTCACGCGGGCGGCATCGGCGTCTGCGTCCTGCGAAGTCTTCGACTGCAAAGCATTCGCGCGTGCCACGCCCAGATGCGCCAGCGCTCCCGTCCAGCAGTTCCAGACTATGCCGCTGTGGTCGAGGATTTTCTGAAACTCGGCCGCAGCCGCACTGCCCTGCCCGGCCGCCAGATACGCCTCGCCGCGAATGTGCGTTGGATAGAGACAGGAGATATTCTGGACAAACTGAATGAGCCCAAATTCGATCGGGCCAGTCGCCGATTGCAATTGGTCGAGAGCTTCCGTGGGATTCTGGCGATCGAGCGCCATGCGCGCGCGGGTGGCCGGCAACCACAGCGCCTGCATCTGCGTGTCCACGGGGTAGCGCTTGTTCAAGTCCTGGGCCAAGGTTTCGGCCCGCGCTGTATCGCCCGCCATCGCATAGGCCAGCGCCGCTTCCACTCCCGCGCCTTCACTCGCGGGAGCAAGCTTTAACCCCTCCGCCGCGTACTGTTTGGCTTCTACGGCATTGCCGAAGGCGGCTTCGCGGAGGGCGGTATTTTCCTGCCAGATCGCCGCGCCTTCCTTGCTGTCGGCGCGGATGGCGGAGTCGGTGGCCTGCCGGGTCAGTTGCCGCGCCTTGGTGAGACGCCCCCCATACGCTTCGGTGTCGGAGGCCAGCGCCAGCCCAATGTTCTCTTCCGGCCTGCCCGCAAACCACTTTTGCTGTTCCGCCATGCCCACCGCATCCGTCTTCAGAAAAGCCAAAGCATAGAGCTGGATATGGAGCAGGAAGTCGTCCAGTTGCCGTGCCTGGGCTTCCCGGATCGCCTGCCGCGCGTCCTCATACCGCTGCGAGGCAAGCAAATTATTACCGAGGTTCAGAGAGGGGGCGGATAAATCAGGCTGGAGGCGAATAGCATGGCGATAGGCCTCCAGCGACTTCTCATACCGGCCCTGCATCTCAAAGATGTTGCCCAGCGTGTTGTAGGTACGGCCGTCTTGCGGATAGCTACCGAGGAATTCCTGGTTTGCCTGTGTCGCTTTGTCGAGTTCTCCCATTACATCCAAGTAGTAAGTGGCCGCAATGAGCAACCCTTCGCGCTCGCTGGCATGCTCACGCAACTGGAACGCTTTCGTGAAGTACTCGCTGGCCCGCCCGAGCTCCTGGAGATTCCAATAGGAATTGCCTACTTCCCGATACCCCATGGCAAAGTTGGGATCGAGCTCAATGGCGCGTTGAAAGTAGGGCAGCGCAGCAGAAGGGCCTTTTTCGTTAACCGACTTTCTACCCAGGCTGTAAGCCTTCAGTGCCTCCAGCGAAGACGTGGTGGCCTGTTCGAGCGGCACGTCAAATCTCTCCACCGTCGCCAGCGATTCGCCCAGTTCCCCGCGCAGCTTCGCCGCCATGCCGCCCACCGCCTCCAGCACCTTCTCCTTGGCCGCAGCGGTGGCCTGCTCCTCGGCCAGCACGTCGCCACTCCGGCAATTCACCGCCTTGAGGCCCAGCACATATTGGCTGCCCAGATTGCTGATGGACCCGGCAATGTACGCCTTGCTCCCCGCCCGCTGGCACACTTCGCTCGCCACCTCGGGAGTCAGCGCCGTGTTCGCCGGGCGGGCCATCAGCTTCAGGGTTGCTGCCACTTTGTTCTCGGGCAGAACATTCAAGAATGGCGATTGGTTCAACGCAATACTCAGAGCGGTCTTCAGCGTGTCGTCAAAAACCGTGTCCCCCGTGCTGTTGGCAAAGTCGGCCAGGACTACGGTGTCCTTTTCGGTGAGCCCTCTCAAGTGCCGTTGGTGCGCAAAGAAATAAGCAATGCCGCACACGAGGGCAAGTAACGCTACCGCCCCAACTCCAAACCGGCCCCGCCTCTTTTTTCTGGGCTGAACGGTCAACGGCGGGACCGCTGTCGGTCGTGGACCCCTGCCGTCCCAGTCCGCCTCCCACAGGACCTCCCCGCCTATCCCCTTCAGCGTGAACTCGCCCAGCCGGTGAAACCGAACGTCGGTCATGTTGCGGACCAGTTCGTAGGTGGCGGAGGAAAGCAAGATCTGCTGCGCCGTGCCCAAGGCTTCCACCCGCGCTGCCGTGTCCACGTCCGTGCCGTGGTATGTTCCTTCGAACATCTCCGGGTAGCCAGAATGAATCCCAATGCGCAACTGCAAAGGCCCGCGCGGTGTCTCGATGGGCTCGGCAACCAGCTTTCTCTGAATCTCCATCGCGCAGCGCGTTGCCTGGAGAGGATCTTCAAACACGAGATAGAAGGCGTCGCCCATGGTGTTTACTTCCTTCCCCCCATGGGCACGGTAACAATCGCGGATCAGATTGAAATAGGGACTCTGGACTTTTTCCAGATAGGCGTGGTCGCGCTCGCGGCTATCCCGGCCCAGCGATACGTCGCGCTTCGTGGCGCTCGATTCCACCACGTCAATGAACACGATGGTCAGTAGGGAAGCCAATTCAGTCTCTCGAAACCGGAAGCAATTTTATGCACGTAAGAAGGGACCGGTCAAGTATCAGATTTCCGCATCTTCACGGTAATGATCGCCGCCGAGGTGCTCAGCGCGACAGAGCGCTGCAGGCGCGTGCCCTCGGCCTTGTAGACCACACCCATACCGCCACCCCCAGCTTTTCGAGAATGCAGAAGTACGAGATGGTCTGACCAATGAGAGAAGGGGGCTCCGCCATAGAGGGGCATTCTAGATACCAACCCGCGGCAAGTCAACCAAGACAGGTGGCTTATTCTCCGAACTCTGCAGCAAGCTGGGAGAAGTACCCGATAAACCCCCTACCCGGAAAATAATGCGACTGCACTTCGAAAACCGGCCGGACTCCTATCGGTCTTGGCATCACTAACGAGTGGTCGCTCAGCGTTTACCGATGAGTCCGCTGCGGACGGCCGTACTCGGAAGTAATCCACTTGGCTGCAAACGCCCATTCAGGAGTCTGACCCACTACCCTGGAATCAGCCACTTCGGAAGTGCATCCCCTGGCAGAGGGTTATGGGGCCAACGGATTCGTTGGTCTCGTGGTAGCTCGTTGAGGAGGCCTTCCGAATTCGTGATTGCCCCAGCGGCCCATAATATGAATAATCGCCTGCTGGGAGGGATCAATGAGTCGAACGCTTGGCGCATTCATCTTAGTCATGGGGTTTTCGATGGGGATGCCAACAAACGCAGGAAACCCGCAGTCGGGTGACGATAAGTTAAGAGGGACCGAGTTACCACATGGGGCTGATCTGATACTTCTGCACGGCAAGATCTGGACCGGAGAGCCTGTAGCAGCCAGAGGTGAAACTCCTGCTCCAGCGAGAATTGTTCAGGCTGTCGCTATTGCGAACGGGCGGATTCTTGCCGTGGGCAGCGATGAAGAAATCCGCACCTGCAAGGGCCTGAACACGGTGGTGGTCGATCTCAGGGGACGATTGGTGGTTCCGGGCTTGGCCGATAGCCATGTTCATTTCATCCAAGGTGGTTTTCAGCTTCTGGAGGTCGACTTGAAAGACGCGCCCAGCGAGGAGGTGTTCGTGCGCCGGATCGCGGATAAGGCGAGCACTCTACCTCCCGGAAGGTGGATGCGGGGCGGCAATTGGGATGAGGAGGCATGGCCTTCGGAGAAGCTGCCCGATCGCTGGTTGATTGATCCGGTTACCCTGCACACGCCCGTCTTCATAAGCCGCTACGACGGCCACGCCGGGCTGGCGAACTCATTGGCGTTGAAGCTCGCGGGTGTCACCAAGAACACGCGGGACCCGGCAGGGGGTGTGATTGTTCGCGATCCCAAGTCCGGCGAGCCCACCGGAATCTTGAAGGACAGAGCACAGGATCTGGTCGCAAAGGTGATTCCACGCCCCACCGAGAGTGAGATGGAGGAGGCCTTGCGGACTGCCCTCAAGGAAGCCGCGCGCGTCGGTCTGACTTCAGTGCATATGCACTGAAGTCAGACCGACGCGCGCGGCTTCCTTGA
>Ga0208455_1000231_pt1 | contig 32924 bp, 30 predicted proteins | sample June2015DPH_4_50_FD_184690 | JGI IMG/M metagenome (GOLD analysis project Ga0208455, IMG submission 184690) | Peatland microbial communities from SPRUCE experiment site at the Marcell Experimental Forest, Minnesota, USA - June2015DPH_4_40... | ecosystem: Environmental > Terrestrial > Soil >... | reverse complement strand
AGCGTCAAGCGCGGTACGCTCAAGGCGACCAACCTTAAACAGTGCCTGGGCATCGAAGTGCCGGCCTTCGTCGCCTTCTATCGCGCCGCGGGGGACTTCAACGGCGCCGACGAATTCGATCTGGAAATCGCCTTTGCTGGAGGCGCAAGCGGCTGCAGCACTTCCGGGTCGATGTCTCCAACAAACCAGACGGCGGACAGGGTATCTAACTGCACGCGTCGGCCGCGGCGGTTTTTCAGTGTGACATGAAAATTGGCAAGCTCATGCGCGCCAGGAGGTCATAAGTCACGCCGCCCAAGGCGAGATCGACGGCCAAGCGCAAGCGGACGAGCGAGTCTTCCGTTTGATCGACGTAAACCAGGAAGTCCTTCAGCGCCATCGGATGTCTCGCATGCGTCTCTTCGCATTGCGTCTCCTGGGGTCCGCCCGTCAATGCTGTTTCGATTCCGGCGCTGCTGCCACGTCCTCGCTGGCCGGATTGACCACCTGCCCGACATTGCCGCTACTGGCGTCGGACTGCTGACCGGCGATGTGCACTTTGTCGCCGGCTTCGAGCGAGTCCGGAGGACTGTTCACCACCCGGTCGGCGAGCGTCAGTCCTTTGATAACTTCGACCTCAGTGCCGAGATTGCGCCCAAGCGTGATCGGCTTGAGCTCTATTTTGTCGCCCGGACCGATGGTGGCCACTTCCATGCCATGCTCGCGGAATATGAGGGCGCTCGTCGGGATGCGGACGACGTCGGGAGTGCTCGGCAGCTCGAAGTCGACGCCGGCGTAAGCGCCCGGTTGCAGCAGGCCGTCCGGATTGTCGGCATGAAGTTCCACCAGCAAGGTGCGGGCGCTCAGATTGATGGCGTTCGAGGTGGTGGCGACGGTCGCCTGGAAGGTCTTGTTCGGATACTGCGGCAGATGCAGCTCGGCGACGAGGCCCTGTCCAATCCCGGCAGACAATTGTTGCGGCACTTGCACGTAAATCCGCATCTTGTGAATATCTGCCACGCGGAACAGCTCCGGGCCGTTGCGCCCGCTGCCGGCATTGATGAGGGCGCCGATATCGGTTTCGCGCGCGGTGACGATGCCGTCGAAGGGCGCGGTGATCCTCTTGAATTCCTCCAGCGCCTTTAGCCGGTCGACCTCGCCCTGGTCGGCGGCGACCTCCGCCGTCGCGGCGTTGACGCGCGCCACGGCGCTATTGTAGTCGGCCTGCTTGCCCTCCTGTTCCTGCACCGAGACGACGCCCTTGGGCGAATCCCGCCAACGTTCGTACGTGGTCTCGGCGAATTGCTTTTCCGCTTCCCTCACTTTGACTTCCGCGCGCGCCGAATTGAGCTTGGCTTGTGTTGCGGCCAGTTGCGCGTCGAGATCCGGGGCGTCGATCTCGGCCAATAGATCGCCCTTCTTCACGTGGGCGCCGTAATCGAAATACCAGTCCTTCAGATAGCCATTGACCCGCGCGTAGATCGGCGCCTCGTACCACGCCTGAACAGTGCCGGGCAGAGCCAGGCGCTCGGCCGCGGCGCCCTGCCGCGGCGTGATGACGGCGACGGTCGGAATTGCCTGGCTCTGCGTCCACTGCGTGACTTCGGACTCATGGCCGCGGCGTTGCAGAATCCCGAACGCCGCGATGACGATCGCGACGGCAACGGCGACGAGCGCGATCAGACGCAGGTTTCGCGGTGGCCGCGGCGGTGGCGACGGCGTCTGGTCCTGGGGCCTGTTCTCTTCCGCGGCCATGGGTTCTCCGGTCAGGCGGTTGGTTCGAGTTGAGGCGCTTCCGACGCGGCATCCGGCCGCCGGTCGTGCCGGGCATGCAATACGCTGAAAACGATGGGGACGAAGAACAGCGTCGCGACGGTCGCAACCAGGAGACCGCCGATAACGGCGCGGCCGAGCGGGGCGTTCTGCTCGCCGCCTTCGCCGAGCGCGAACGCCATCGGTAGCATGCCGATGATCATGGCAAGCGCGGTCATCAGCACCGGGCGGAAACGCGTGAAGCCAGCTTCGAGCGCCGCCGCAGCAGCATCGAGGCCTTGCGCCAGGCCTTCGCGCGCGAAGCTCACCAGCAGGATGCTGTTCGCTGTGGCGATGCCCATGCACATGATGGCGCCGGTCAGCGCCGGCACCGACAGCGTCGTCCCGGTCATGAACAGCATCCAGACGATGCCGGCAAGCGCGCCCGGCAGCGCGGTGATGATGATGAAGGGATCGAGCCACGACTGGAAATTGACCACGATCACCAGATAAATGAGCACAATGGCGCCGGCGAGCCCGAAATAGAGCTGGCTATAGGCGTCGGTCATGGTGTGAACCTGGCCACGCAGCACGACATAGGAGCCGCGCGGCACGTCCTTGCGGGTCGCCTCCAGGATGCGGTCGATGTCGGCGGCGACGGCGCCGAGATCGCGCTCCTGCACCGCGCCGTAGATGTCGATCACTGGCTGCACGTTGTAATGCGAAACCACGCCCGGACTCGGCCCCGGCGTGATTTGCGCCAGCCCGCCCAGATATTGCGGCGTCTGCATCTGCGGCGACGTGATCGGCACGTTGACGAGGTCAGACATCGTGTCGATGCGGTATTGCGGCATCTGCGCGACAATCGGGTAGGAGACGCCGTTCTCGGTGTTCAACCAGAAATTCGGCTTCACCTGGCCGCTGCCCGACAGTGTGACCAGGAGGCTGTTGGCGACATCGCGCTGGGTCAGTCCGACCTCGCCGGCGAGCGTGCGGTCGACGTCGACATTGATCTGCGGATAGTTGAACACCTGCTGGATGCGCAAATCGGCGATGCCGGAGACGGTGCGGATGCGCTTGAGCAGGTCCGTGGCGTAGGCGTAGTTGGCTTTCTGGTTGTTGCCGATGACCTGCACGTCGATCGGCGCCGGCAGGCCGAAATTGAGGATTTGCGACACGATGTCGGCCGGCAGGAACGAGAACGTCGTGCCCGGGAATTTTTGCGGCAAGATGGTGCGCAGCTTCTTGATGAAGGACTCAGTCGGCGCGTGATCCTCCTTAAGGCTGATCAGGGCGTCGCCGTCCTCGGGGCCGATCGTTCCCGTGTTCTGGTAGGCCATGTTGATGCCGGAAAACGGCAGGCCGATATTGTCGACGATGTTGTCGAGCCGATCCGGCGGGATGGTGCTGCGCACGGTCTGTTCGATGAGGTCGAACAGCCGCGCGGTCTCCTCGATGCGGGTGCCGGGCTGGGCGCGAACGTGCATCAGGATTTGCCCGGAATCGACCGACGGAAAGAAGTTCTCGCCCAGGAACGGCCAGAGGCCGAACGAAAGCACTACACAGGCAAGGAATCCGGCGCTGAAAGTCTTCGGGCGGCCGAGCGCGAGCAACAGCAGCGAGCGGTAGCGCGTGCGTACTCGACCAAAGATATCCTCGAATCCCACTTGCAAGCGCTTGAGCGGGTTGCGCGACCGCACCGGTGGCTGCGCGGCGTCATGCTGCGATTCGTGTCCGTGTTGTCCGCGCATCAGATAATTGGCCATGGTCGGGACCAGCGTGCGCGACAGGATAAAGGAGCCGATGAGCGCAAACACGACCGCCTCGGCCAGCGGCCGGAACAGGTAGCCGGCGACGCCGCCGAGCTGGAACATCGGCACGAAGACGATGCACAGACAAAGCAGCGTGACGAAGGCGGGGATTACGATCTGCTGCGAGCCGTCGAGGATCGCCGGCTCGATCTGCTTGTCCTGTTCGAGATGGTAGTTGATGTTTTCGATGGTGACGGTCCCGTCGTCGACCAGAATGCCGACGGCGAGCGCCAGCCCGCCCAGCGTCATGACGTTGACGGTTTCGCCGAGCCAGGACAACAACGTCAACGAGAACAGAATGGCCAGCGGGATCTCGATCAGGATGATCACCGTCGAACGCCAGCTGCCGAGGAACAACAGGATCATCACGCCGACCAGCGCCGCGGCCAGCACCGCCTCGCGGATGACGCCGAAGACGGCGGCTTTGACGAAGATCGACTGATCGCCGACGGCATGCAGATTGAGGCTCGCAGGCAGACTTTCCTCGACCCGCGGCAGCAACGATTTGATGCCGTCGATGACGTTGAGCGTCGACGCCGCGCCGGCCTTGAGGATCGTCATCAGCACGGCACGCGAGCCGTTGACCCGCACCAAATTGGTCTGCGGCGGCGAGCCCTCATGCACGTAGGCGACGTCGTGCATGTAGATGATGGTGTCGTTGACCTTCCTGACCGGCAGTTCGTTGATTCTGTGTAACAGAATGGGGCTGGCATTGAGCGCGACGTTCCAGTCGAATTTACCGATCTTGGCGTCGCCGGCCGGCAGAATCAGGTTCTGCACGCTGATGGCGTTGACGACATCGTCGGCCGACACGTTGTGGGCCTGCATGGCGTGCTGATCGAGATCGACCTGCACCTGCAGAATCTTGCCGCCAAAGGGCGAGGGGACTGCCGCACCGGCCACGGTGGCGAGCTGCGGCCGGATGAAGTTCTGGCCGAGGTCGAACAACTGCATCTGCGGCAGCTTTTTGCTCGACAACGCCAGTTGCAGGATCGGTACGCTCGAGGCGTTGTAGCTCAGCACATAGGGCGGGGTGATGCCGGGCGGCAGCAGCTTGAGGACGGTCTGCGAGGCGGCCGTCACCTGCGCCAAGGCCGCGGCGATGTCGACATTCTTCTGAAAGAAGATCTTGACCACGCCGTAGCCGGAGAGCGACTGCGACTCGATGTGCTCGATGTCTGCAACCTGCGCCGTCAGGTAGCGTTCGTAGAAGTAAATGACGCGGCCGGACATGTCGTTCGGCAACAGCCCGGTATAGGTCCACACCACGCTGACCACCGGAATGTTGATGTTGGGGAAAATGTCGGTCGGAGTCAGCAGCGCCGCGCGGACGCCAAAAAACGCGATCACGACCGCAAGCACCACGAAGGTATAGGGACGCCTGAGCGCAGTGAGAACGATCCACACGGCCGTAATCTCCTGCAAACGCAAAAAGGCCGCCGGGAATCGGGTAGGTCTCGGCGCCGCCTGCGCAATTTATCCGAATCGCGGGGCCACGTAACCGGCGCCACTGACGCAGCCCTGCGGGGAAGACGCTGGATTGAACCAAACCGCCGAGCGGATGATTATGTAGAGAGAGTCCGCTGCTGCCAGGGGGTCGAGGCGGGTACGGGCGTCCAAGCGGAAGATGACTGGGCCGGAGGCAGGCGGCCGCGGTTGGACGCGAGGGTGACCGGATGTTTCTCCCGCCCCAGACGATGCAACCATGCGGTCTGCGCCGCGTGGTCTCTACTGCCGCTCTCGTATCGCTGCTCGCCGGATCGCCGCTCGGCGCGGAAGAACAGCCGCAGTCCCTGCTGCCGACCCGGGATGTGGATATCAGCTACCGGAACACGCGGCCGGATCAGCCGACGATCGTCGAGCGCCGGCGCTGGTCGGCGAGCGACCGTCTGGTGCGCTCCGAGGGGCCAGACAAATCCACCACGCTCTACGACCGGGACGCGCACGAGATAACGATCATCAATCCGAAAAACCGCACCTACCTCAAGTTGGAGGGTTCGCTGCGCCAGCCCCTGGACCCGGAAAAGGGTAAGCCGCTGAAACGCGGCGGCGAGTCCGTGGTAGCCGGGTTGCACTGCACCGACTGGTCGTGGACGGAGGATGCGGAAACGCACACCGTATGTTTGACCCCGGACGGCGTGATGCTGCGTCTGGTCGTCGACGGCAAGACCGTGATGCAGGCACTGTCGGTGAAATACGGCCGGCAGCCGGCGGAGCTTTTCCGGGTACCGCCAAACTATACGCCCGCCCTGGCGCCGGAAGGCGGTCCGGGAGAGTGAAGTCCGCCACTCGGCTTCGTCCCCGCCCGTGGGGCTGACTGAGCGGCTGTTGCCGTAATGTCACAGGTTTCCCCCGCCGTTGAATCAACGGCCGACGCGATATTGACAGGCGGGAGGTGGCACCTGATGGTTACGCTATATTTATCTGTATACAGCGACTCAGGCTGCATACGGCGGGACAGGGGGTGTGACGTGACAAAAGCAGAAACCAGTCGGGGCAATCTCAATCCAATCCAAGCGCGTGGGCGCGCCGTAAAATCCATGGTCGCTTACGGGTCGGGGTGCCTCGTCATCGGTTTGGCATTGGCGCTTGCGCCGGCTGTTGCGCACGCTCAAAGCGCGGACCCGCCCATGGTGGTCAAGGCTCCGCCTTCTAACGGATTGCCTGGTACCGGATATCTGTTTGGCAGTTATCCGCCTAGCGATCCGATTCAATCCTGGCTCGCCATGGTTTCGGCAACCCAGGCGGCGCAACCGAGTTGGATGACCCCGCTCGTGACCGTCACGCCGCGGCTCGAGCAAGAATTTCGCTTTGACTTCTACGACCAGCAAAACGGGACCGGCAGCCAAGGCAACGGCCAACACCTCGTCAATTACGGGGGCCCCGGCGGCGCCAGGATAGAGTTCATCCCCGCATATAACTGGGAAGTCATTGTGGCGCCGCCGCCGTACGTGACCGCCTCCGGCCCCAAGGGAAGTGCGGAAGGCTGGGGCGATTGGCCGGCTTTCCTGGTCAAATATCGGGTGGCTTCGGCAAACGCGCAGAACGGCGATTATATCGTCACCGCCTTCTTTCAGATGTCCGATCCGCTCGGCACCCCGGCTAAAATCTCGAACAACGTTGTAACTGCCCAGCCGACTTTGGCAGTCGGCAAAGGGTGGGGCGATTTCGATATTCAGATGACGTTCAGCCAGCAATATCCCGTTGGCGGGCTCGCTTCGCCCGGAAACACCGCTGCCGTGAACATGGCAAACTACGGCGATCCGTTCCTGTGGAATACCACCTTCCAATATCATTTCATGCAGTATTTTTGGCCGGAACTCGAGGTCAATTACGAATACTGGCCGAACGGCGAGCATCAAGGTCTCAGCCAGGTCTTGCTCACGCCGGGCATCATATTCGGCCGCTTCAAGATCGGCATGGACAGCCCGACCCGGCCGATAAACCTGATCTTCGGCGCCGGCTATCAGATCGCGGTGACGCCGAATCCCGTCACCAGCAACAATTGGGTCGCTACCGCGCGGATAACCTTCTGACGGCAGCGCATAAGCGGGATTTTGCAAGATCGTCCTGACTTCTTTGCAAAATCCCGCATCGCCTCTACTCTCACTTCAATGCGCTGCCGGGATCCAGTTACCTTGAAACGAGGAGAGCACGATGAAAATCAGCGCCCGCAATCAGCTCAAGGGCAAAATCCTGGAAGTCAAGAAAGGCACGACCACGGCACATGTCCGCGTCGAAATTGCCCCGGGAAAGGTGATTACGTCGTCGATTACCAACGAGGCCGTCGACGATCTGGGGCTTAAAGTCGGCGGCAGCGCAATCGTCGTCATCAAAGCGTCCAGCGTCCTCATTGCCACTGAATAGGAGAGCACGATGCGCCGGAGCCATCTGGCACTCATCGCGTTGTTGCTGGCGGCGCCGGCGTTCGCGCAAGAGCCGGTCGGCTGCGATAAGTTCAAATGGCCGCTTGATCGCGAGCGCACCATGCTGGCGAATCCGACGGTGGTGGCTTCCGGCAGCCAAGTGCTGCAACCGCTTGCCGCAGCGATGATGCTGACGCTCGTTCCCTTCGCCGATGCGAAGCTGCCAGTGGCGCCGGAGCGCGCACCGAAATCGCCCGATTCTTATGCCGGGTTCGTGCGCGTTTCCGGTTTGCCGAAACCCGGCGCTTATCGGATCACGTTGTCGGAAGCTGCGTGGATCGACGTTATTCAGGACGGAGCCGCACTGAAGCCCGCCGCGCATAGCGGAGCCACCGGTTGTGACGGCGTCCGCAAGAGTGTGAAGTTCGAGCTTGCGTCCGGACCAACGATCATCGAACTCAGCGGCACGACGGCGCATGCCGTCGCGCTCGTCGTGACGCCGGACTGAACATAAACGTGGGCCGCGCGCCGCGTTCTTATTTCGCCGGCGTGCAGCCTTCGCAATAACGTTCGTTCACCGCGGCTCGCCTCGCGGCTTGTTTCTCTGCCGTGCAGCTACGAATAACGTGACCGCCGCCGCGTGCTGCGATGGATAGACACAAGACCGCCGTCGCCAATGGGCGCGCCTTGCGTGCCCGACCAAAATCGCCCATTCTCCGCCGCAGGGGGACACCGTCTGCGCACGGAATGATCGAGTTCCGCGTCGGCGCCGCCGATGGTTCATGTCACGACAATTCGGCAGTCGCCCGTTCTCGCAGGTGGAGTCCAGCGTTCCGTGCCGGCGCCAGCCAAGCTCCCGCGTAGACGTGGCGTCCGCCAAGGAGGGGACTCGGCCCGACTACGCTCCGTCATGCTCGGCGCGGTGGCCTGCATCGGTCTGGCGGCTTGTGCGGTCGGCCCCGATTATCATCCTCCGCAACCGGCGATGCCGGAGAACTTCATCGCCGCGCCGGCAGCCAAAGGTGAGCGGGCGGTCACTGACAATCGCGTCGTCGACACGGCCCGATGGTGGCGCGCGCTTCACGACCGCGAGCTCAACTCGCTGATCGATCGCGCCATCGCGGCGAGCCCGACGCTGGAAATAGCCTTGGACCGCCTGCAGCAAGCCCGCGCGCAGGAGGCCGTGGTCATCGGTGCAGCCTTGCCGGAGGCCGGAGGGAGCGCGGGCGGCGGATGGGGTACGGGAAGCGATTTAGGGCGTGGCCGCGCCTCGCAATCCCTCGTGTCCGCCGAGAACGGTGCGGGCTTGTCGCGGGTCGTCAATCTCGTCGGGTTTGATGCGGCGTGGGAGATCGACGTGTTCGGCAAATTCCGCCGCGCCATCGAGGCGGCTCAGTACGACGTCGACGCCGCCATCGCCGCGCGCAACACCGTGCTGATTTCGCTGATCGCCGACGTGACCCGCGCCTATCTCGATCTGCGGGCGCTGCAAATGCAGCTCGCGGTGTTGCGCAAGAATATCGTGGTGGCGCAGCAGTACGTCGATTTCGTCCAGGAGCGATTCAGCCGCGGCATCACCAACGAGCTGGATGTGACTTTGGCCAAGCGCCAATTGGCGCAATTGCAGGCGCAGCTGGCGCCATTGCGGGCCCAGATCGACGCCGCCCGCTACGTCATCGCCGTCCTGATCGGAGAATTTCCCGAAAATCTCGGCAAGGAGCTGACAAAGCCGCGGATGCTTCCGGCGTTACCGGGCCGTATCCGCGCCGGCCTGCCGATCGAGCTATTGCGGCGCCGTCCCGACATTGCCGAAGCCGAACGCCAATTGGCGAGCGCCACCGCCTTTATCGGCGTCGTCACCGCAGACCTTTTTCCTCAGGTGGCGGCGACCGCCTCCGGCGGATGGCAGACCGGCATCGCGCCCCTTACCATCAGCCCGATATGGTCGGTCGGGCCGGCGATTGCGGCGCCCATATTGGATTTCGGCAGGCTCGATGCGATTGTGGAGAAGGCCGACTTTCGCACCCGCGAGCTTTTGTTCAACTACAAGCAGACGGTACTCAACGCGGTCCGCGAGGTGGATACCGCCATCGACGCTTATGCGGCCCAGCAGGCTCGCTTGCGCCATCTCGCCGACGCATTGACGGCGGCAAGGCGCGCGGTGAGCCTTGCCACCGAGCGGTTCGATCGGGGACTGACGGATTCTCTCAACGTCATCGACGCGCAGCGCCAGGAATACGAAATCGAGCTGCAATATGTGTCCGCGCAGGAAAGCGCCGCGACGCAATTCGTGACGCTCTATAAATCGCTTGGCGGCGGCTGGGAGGATTATCAATTCTTCCCGCCGATTCCGCGTCCCATACCGGCCGTTGCGGCGGCGTTCAGGCGGCTTTTGGCGCCGGGCGTCACGCCGTAAGTCTTAATAGCGAGCCGGTGTTCTCTTTGCCGCTTTGGTGCTGTCCTAATTCCGAGGTTTCTGTCCTAATTTGCCGAACCCGATGTCCTAATTCGGAAGCGCCTGTCTTTTTTTGGTTTCACCCTTTTTAGCTTTGTCTGCTTCTCTAATTCTGCGCTCGTTATCCTCAAGGTGCTTAAGGGCGCTGAGATACGTTTGGAGTGCCTGCTCGGCTTCAAGCGTAGGGCGTCCTGAAGCTTTAAGTGTCATAATCAGTTCATGCTGATCGGCGACGATCCGCCTTGCTTCGGCCACCCAATGCGCTGCCACGATGAATTTCGTCTTTTTCCGCGGCATTTGCAGCAGCGTGCCCCCTTCATGGCAACCAACGCCCCAACAGCACGTTTCGACTGCCCAAACTGTGGCGCACAATACAAAGTCGTTCGCGTCGAGACGGGATCAGCGCCGCCAGATCGGCAGATTGTTTGCCGCCGTTGTGGTGGTCCGCTCCAAGGCCGTGAAGGCAAGTTTATCCTCAAATATTTTCTGGTGGATAGTCCAAGGGTCCAAGCCAAAAGAGATTAATGGCCGCCTCAGTTGGCCGCCTCGCCGTAAGCAGGCCGCAAGCGCGGCCAATCGGCCGATTGTTCGGGCCGTTGCAATGGCGGTTTCTACACCGTCGATGGCGGCTTCACCGCCACATGACGGCAACATGAAATTTTTTTCCTTCGCCGATTTTCGTCCACGCAATCGACGTATGTGTTAAATTGTGCCCGGTTTCGGGGCTGCCGACTAGCTGCGATATTGGCCATTGTCGAGGCGATGCGGATCAAACAATTAACAGTGCATAACGTTCTGGCCGACCTATCCTTGGCAGCGTTGTCCAGCGTCATCACTGTTCTCGGAACAGTAGCATTCGCCGCCATGATTTTTTCCGGGCCCTTGGCAAAGGTGGTGCCGCTGGCCTTCGTGACCTTTCTGGCTGGAACCACTGTTTCAGCGTTAGTGGTCGGCTTGTTAAGCCGTTTTTATTGTAATCTCAGCGGTGCCCAGGATCAGCCAGCGGCCATTCTGGCGACCTTCGCGAGCGGCCTCACCAGCGTGAGCGTGCTCGATGAGGGGGCGGCCATCTCGACGATGTTCGCCGTCATTGTTCTTTCTACCGCTTCCTTCGGATTGACTCTCCTGCTCCTTGGCGTCCTGAGATTTGGAAGATACACCCAACTCGTTCCCTATCCGGTGATCGGCGGCTTCTTGGCCGGGGTTGGCGTGCTGGTCTTGATCGCCACGATCCGCTTTCAGTCCGGGATCACGCCGACCCTGGACAGTCTCCCGCAGCTTTTCTCCTGGCCAACAGCCTTGCGCTGGCTGCCATCCCTGCTCGCCGGCAGCCTTTTGTATTGGGGAATGAACCGCATTCGGCATGTCTTGTTTCTGCCAATCGCGCTGATCGGCATCGTGATCTCGTTTTACATTGTGGCCAGCATGTTGTCCTTTTCGCTCGTCTCCCTGCGGGAGAGCGGTTTCGTTTTCCGGTCCCTGTCCGAAGGCGGCGTCTTCGACGCGTTCAAATGGCTCTCTGTTGCGAAAATTGATTGGAGTGTTGTCCTCAATGGGCTGGGAAAAATCGGCGGCCTCATTCTGGTCTGTACGATCGGCGCGTCGGTCGCCACGACGGCCCTGGAAATCGGTGCCGAAACAGAGCTAGAGCCAAATCACGAATTCCGGGCGCATGGTCTGGCGAATCTGGGTGCTGCGCTGGTCGGCGGCTTGCCTGCCTTCACCCTGACTGCACCCTCACTGTCCTATCTTCGCCTCGGAGCGTCCAGCCGCTTGATGCCGATCCTGCGCCCTCTTTTTAGTCTGGCGCTCGGGGTGGCGGGTCTTAGTCTCCTGGGGTTCGTGCCCAAGGTCATGGTAGGCACGCTTCTTGTCGTGTTCGCGTTCGGCCTGATGGACGAATGGCTGATCCGCGCCCGTCATCGCCTAGGTCGCAGCGACTACATCCTTGTCCTCATGATCACCGGGATCATCGCGCTGGTCGGATTTCTGCCAGGAGTCGCAGCTGGCATTCTCATCGCTGTCCTCGACTTCCAAGTCAAATACGGCAGATTGAATGTCATAAAGGCCGAACTTTCGGGGCGCGATTTTCGCAGCGATGTCGAACGCTCCCCCCGCGCCGACGGCATTTTGCGTGAGGTCGGCGAGCGGGTTGTCACTTTCGAAATCCAGGGATTTATTTTCTTCGGGACGGCGATCGGACTTCTCGCGCATATCCGCGAGCGTATCGAGGCGAGCACGCAAAAAATCGAATTTGTGATTCTAGGGTTTGCGAATGTTGACGGGTTGGACGCCGCGGCGCATTTCGCCCTGCGCAAGCTGAAAACTTTTGCAAAAATGCAGGATATTTGTTTGCTGTATTCGGGCTTGAACAGCGACACCGCCAAAGACTTGCAGGCCGCGAATATCCTCGACGAGGATCTGTCCCTCTGCTTCGCGACTACGGCGATGGCTGTCGAATGGGTTGAAAACCGCCTGCTCAACCAGTCTGGCTGGGGCGATGACCCGACCAGCGCGCCGATCAGCGCTGAGGATGCCTTGGTTTCCGTCGTAGGGGAACGAGACAAGGCTATGGCCTTGTTACCCTATTTCACCATCCGTGACATAAAGGCAGGTGACACGTTGTTCCGCCAAGGCGACGATGACTACGATGCCATCGTGCTGGTGCGCGGCACTCTTTCGGCGCATCTCGATCTCGGCGGCGGACAATCGGTTCGCTTGCGGAAATTTTTGCCCGGCACCCTAACGGGGGAAATGGCTTTTTATACCGACAGGAAACGTTCGGCCTCGCTGATAGCGGATACGGATGCGACCATCGGCGTTATCAGCGGCGCATCCCTTGTTCGTCTGAACCTGGATCAGCCCGCCGTCGCCGCCGAGTTTCACCTGATGGCGGCACGACTGATGGCGCATCGCATCATATCGATGAACGCGATGCTGCGGATCCTCCTTGCCAACCGGACGCCGCGCACCGCGCCGGCGAGGTGATCGAATTGGGATTTCTAGGCTGTGGCAATTTTATCACGACTAGGGACTAACCGCGGTGAATAGAGGCCGGAACCGACGCCGGGGAACCAGATGTCATGGACCTGTCACGCGGCAAAGGTTAATTTCCGATCAACTATTTCGGGGACTCGCGCAAAGGCATACAGGTGGGGGGCTACAATGCTCATTAGCGGAAGCAAGGCGAAAAGCTGCGGTTTGGTTGCGGCTTTTGCCACGGCGGCGGTTCTGTGCGGCGGCGCCGCGTACGCGGCGGATATGGACAACATGGTGACGAAGGCACCGCCGCCGCCGGCGATCACGGCGCCGGCTTCGTGCGGCAGCCTTTACGACTTCTTCCTCACGGCGTGTCCGCTGAGCTGGAACGGCGTCACCTTCTACGGCACCGTCGACATGGGCGGGACCTACCAGACCCACGGCACGCCGTTCGACCCGAACTTCCCAACCGGCGCTAGTTACCTTCTTGGCGCCGGTGGGGGGAATGCGACGAACCGGAGCCCGGGATTTGGTTGGGCTCCCAACGGCATGAGCCAATCGAACGTCGGCATCAAGATCATTGAACCGATTGCGCCGGGCGGCTGGTCGTTTATTTCCCAGAACGAGCTTGCGTTCGACCCGTATTCGTTGCTCTTGGCCAACGCGCCGCAGGCCATGCAAAACGGCATCGGCGTAGCGGAGAATTTGCAGGCCCTACCGTTCGACTCGAGCCGGTGGGGGTGGCTGGCGGCGACGAATGTCGTCGGCCTTAGCCAGCCAGTTTTTGGCACGCTGACCTTCGGCCGGCAGAACTCGCTGCTGAATGACTCGCTCAGCGCCTACGATCCGATGGGCGCCTCGTATGCCTTCGCGATGATCGGCTATTCCGGCAAGTATGCCGGCGCCGGCGGCACGGAAGAGGCCCGCTGGACCACGGCAATCAAGTATCGCGTTAATGTCGGCGACTTCCGGTTTGCGGTGATGGGGCAGCCTATCGGCGGTGCGGACGGCGGGTACAACGCTTATAACCCGAACAACGGCGCGGTCGCAGGCCAAATCGGCTCGGACTTCAGGAACTTGGGTCCCGGGATCTTCTCGTGGGATATCGTCGGCACTTGGGAGAAAGACGCGGTTAATATCGGGACGACATTCCCCGGCCAAAAGTTGGACCCTGTCACTGGCTACCCAACCTCGTTCCCCAGTGGCCCCGCCGGCAGCGGCCTCAAGGCGACGATCTCCAACAACACGAGCATCACGGTGTTGGCCAAATATAGCTTCGGTTCCTGGGGAAACACCCCGCCGCCGGTCGTGGGCAAAGCACCTCCTGTGCCGTCCGGACCCTCCGGCATCCCGCTCACGCTGTACGCCGGCTATGAGTGGATCCAGCTCGCCAACCCGAGCGATCCGCAGACGAGCTCGTTCCAAGATGATGGCTTCACGTTTAATTACGTCAACGTCAACGCTAGCGCGTTGAACGCTAACGGCACGACGATTGCCAACAACGCGTTCAACGCCCACTGCAACAACAACACCGCCAATCCTTGCACAGCCGAAATCTTCCAGTTCGCGTGGGCCGGCTTCAAATACGGCATCACCAGAAATCTGGATTTCATCGCCGTCAACTATGTCGAATGGCAAAACACATTTGTTACCAATACCCTGTGTAACAGCATGTCGACGGCCGTTCAGAAAGGACAGTGCCAAGGCTACATGGACGCCGCCTCGGTGGTTCTCGACTGGCGGTTCCTGCCGAAGTGGGACTGGTATATTGGCACAATGTACTCGGTGGCGGGTGGCGGCATCGCCAACGGCGATATTACACGCAACAACCTCGCTACCACGAGCGGTGTGCGCTTCCGGTTCTAAGAAGCCTGCAAGCTGGTTTGAGCCCCTACAATCAGTTGGGCGACTGGAGAGACAGCTAGGATGATTGACGGCGCGCCGCCGGAATTTCCGGCGGCGCCTTTCGTTTTTTTATATCGGCCTAGCGGGGCCGCCGTCGCCTGAGCCATATTTGCAACACTTTGCAGGAAAGCGCTGCCGGCCGGAAGGCCATGCAAAAAGACTGCAGACGATTCAGGACCCTCCAGCTGGCGCAGATGAAAAAGCTGGCCGAGGCCGCTCAAACGGCCATGCAGAGCATTCCGGCGAACCTTTACAGTCAGGCTTCGCTCGGCCGCGATCTAGATCGGTCACAGACATCGGTATTATGGGGTGATATTTTTGTTACTGAAGCGGATGAATTTAAATGGCTATGGAAGTTGAGGCGCTGCCTGTTGGGTTGGACTTGACGGGCATGACACCGGAAGACCGAGCAGCGTTGCGAAGAGCCGTTCGGTCGCTTGAACACCCGGGCCTTGCTGCGCGCCTTACCAATATGGTGGGCAAGCCCATCGAACTCATTGGAGATGTGCTTCCCGCTTCCGCTTCGCACGTTATCGCCACGGCCACTTCCAAAGGTCTGGAGGCAGCCCTCAAGGTAGCGTTGCGGACTATGCAACATCCCTCTCGCGCTGGATCGCAGTTCCTGCACAAGGCCTTAGCCACGGCATCCGGTGCCGCCGGCGGCGCCTTCGGTTTAGCGACACTTCCTGTTGAGCTTCCTGTCTCGACAATCATCATGCTGAGATCCATCGCGGATATTGCGCGAAGCGAGGGCGAAGATCTTTCCGATCCGGAGGTGGCGCTTTCATGCGTGCAGGTCTTTGCCTTAGGCGGACGGGCTGGCTCGGCCGACGCGTCTCAAAGCGGTTATTTCACCGTGCGGGGCATGCTTGCAAAGAGCGTAACTGAAGCCGCACGCTTCATCGCAGAGCGGGGCCTTATTGAGGAAGGCGCTCCAGTTCTCGTCCGCTTCATGACGCTAGTGGCGTCCCGCTTTGGCGTAGTGGTGACGCAAAAAGTCGCGGCACAGGCTCTTCCGGTGATCGGTGCACTAGGCGGCGCTGCCGTGAACTATGCGTTCATCCAGCATTTTCAGGAGGTGGCTCGGGGTCATTTCACCGTTCGCCGACTAGAGCGAGTCTATGGCAAAAATGTTGTACGGACGGAATATGAGCGCCTCGCTCAGGACCACTGAAGCCCAAATATCCCAGGTTCACTCTGGTCACCAACGCCGGATGGGCGACGTCTGCGCAATGTGGTTCCTTCGACCGCCGGTCCGACAAGGACTGTGCTGTAGATAGGGAATACCCTGTAGCAGGCAGTCCCGTGGCGGACAATTCCTGAATTGCGGGAACTATGGAGTCTCCCAGGATGAGCCGATGGGAGAGCGTCGTTTTTTAACGTGATGAGAGCGCGGCGCGCAGCTCAAAACTCCGCGCCTTCTGCTGTTGCGCGATGGCGATGGCGGCGAGGAAGGCCTCCTCGATAAGCCAAATGAGTTCAGGGCCGGACGCACATTATTTGAGGTCGCGCCGCGCCAGGGGTTTCGCGAAAACAGCAACTTCAACTTCGCTGCCAGTGGAGCTTGAGCCGATGACCTTGATCTTCATCGTAAGCTTTTTCGGTGAATAGCCCCCGTACCAAGCCTCTGTGCCTTGAAATCCATCGATATTCGCAAGATTGAGAGCGTCAGGGTCGGCAAACCACAGCAACTTCGGGTCGGCGGACTGGAAGACGGCCTTCAGCGTCTCGCCGATTTGTCTAGCTTTTTCCAGCGAGGCGGACGCCTCTGTTGCCAATTCGGAGGCAATGCAGCGATACTCATAACGGCGGCCTTCGCCGTGTTTATAAACGTAGCAATGATCCGTTACGCCGGGAATTGTTTGAGTGCCTGCCCACGAGGGATCGCCTATTGGATGGACCTCAGGCTTGCCCTTCAATTTTGAGAAACTGCTCGAGCGCGCTTGAAGAATTTTCTGAATTGAGCCGCACACGGTGTCGACACATTCCGCAAACGCCGGGGCGGAGAACAGCAGCGTAACGGTAAGAAAGAAAATCCGTAGCTTCATAAAGCCCTCCAGAACCCTCGGTGCGGCGAGAGTATAACGTCCACGGCGGGACGTCGTAAGCGCTCCAGCCCAGCACTGATGCGGCCGGAGGACGGTCGCCGCAGTCCAGCGGGCGGCGCTGGGATGCGCAGCATCGAGGAAATGGCGGCGGCCGGCCTCTTCTCGGTCGCCGGCGTCAAGGCGATTGTTTCTCGACCAGCATGCCGCCGAAATCAGCCGCAAATTTAATTCCCGGGACAAGGATCCCCCTAATGCCGAAAACGTTGTAAAGCGACCTGTCGGAAAACGAAGGAAGTGCCCCATGCCTTTCAAAAGGGTGGCCTCCGCTCTCGCTGTTGGTCTCGTGACGGTTTCGCTTGCGGGCGCCGCTGCGGCTGCAGGTGGCGGCTCGCAACCCTGGCGCGCCCACAACAATTTGGGCATCGCAAGGTGTCGGGCGAAGCGTCGGGGGGGGAGAACATAGGCCAGCCATTGAGCCGTGAAAGTCGCTTCAACCCGAGATGCTGGCGCCGAATTGGCCGCAAAAAGCAACATGAACGGAGCGAGATCGCGCGGTCCGCTCCAATCCCGTCGCGTGGTCAGAGACGCTGATTGGATTCCATTCGCACCCTGATCCGATTGGCAAGAGTTTGCGTCAGCACGCTCAGCAGCAGCTGCGAGGTAAACGTAGCAGCTCAATAATCGCCGTGTCCATCGGGCAGCAGATCTTGCCGGCTACCGATATGGAAACGGCGCGCTCTTTCTTGCGGTTTGCGCCGACCCAATGCATCGAGGGCAAACAGAATCTGGCCGGCTTGGCGCCACAAGGTTGCTTCATATCGGCTCAGGCGATCGAGCGGGTAGCTAGGCAAGTTGGCTAGACGTAAAAAGCAACGTGTGAGGTCGGTGGCAACGGATTTCGGACCCGAGCTAGGCTGGCCCTGCGTTCCGTTTGTGATGCCAGGCGACACACGATCGGGGTCGACATCGACAGAATCAGCCTCGAACCTTGCATAGATGAGTTCCGGCGACTTTGGTTCTGTTTGGCGGCGTTGCCTGAACTCATACAGATAGTCAGCTTGGATTTCGAATAAGCCAGTTTCCATTGTGGTCGCACGCCGCAATCGCCACAGCAGGCTGGCTAGCCGCAACACCAGCTCCCGCTCCACGGCCGATTGAGCGTCATAGTCAGCGATGATGGCCGCTTCGAACGCTTTGTAATCTTCCGCATCCTCTAGCGTACCGATCACCGTTTCGGCGGTCAGGCCGTGGCGGACCGCATTGCAGCGCGAGCGCTGTTTGCCTTCGTCAGTAATCGGACCGGTGCTTTTGCACGCATTGCGCCGGTTGGCCTCAATCTGCCTGAAGGAAGTCATCGAGCACCAGTCGCAATAATTGGCTTCCTTTTGCGATTTTGGGGGGCCTTGGGCAGCCGTGGAACAGAGGTTGAATGGGCGGTCGCTGCTCGCGAGGCCGTCGACTGATCAGGGTTCGGGGCTTCAGCAACCGACCGAACCGGGTGTGTCTCGGTCCAAAGCGTCCGGGCAACGCCGATGGGGTCGATTCCGGCTTTGCTCCACCATGAGGCTTCATCACCAGATCGATGCACCTCGCGATGATGGCCACGGCACAGCGGGACGACGAACTCATCGCTCACTTTGCGCCCGAGCGCCCGATGTTGCGCGAAGCGGAGATGATGGGCATCTGACGGACTTCGTCCGCAAATCAGACAGGGTTGCTTGGCCACGAATTTGACGTGGGTCTTGTCCCGAAACCGGCGCGGCTCGGGCAGCGCCAGCAGGCTCTTGTCGACGCTGTTGGAAGCTGACACCGCGCTTGGCTCTGCTGGCCGCTGATTTCGCGGCGATCGACGGTGATCCGGCTTAGCGGGCGACGGCGCGTTGATCCCCTCTCCATCGCCGCTTCCGAGCGTTGCCAATTTTGCCGCAAATGCGTCCTCGACGCGCCGCGCGTCGGCTGCGGCTAGGCTGTTTTTTGCCGCCATGAACTGGTGCGCCCATGTGGCGGCGTCATCGGCAGCGCTTAGGAGGTCCACGTCTGACAGAAGCTGATCGCGCAACGACGCAGACCCATCCTGGTCGAGCACAGGGTTTATGGTGGTCGCAGAGGCCTTTCCATTTCGCCGGCTGGACGTTGTTCCTCCTCCGCGACCGCCATTCAGTCCGGCGATCTTGCTCGAAATGGTCGATCTCGTAGGTCCTGAATCCGCTACCGTCGGAGCGATGAGATCGGGTGCGTCGAGATCATCTTCTCCGGCAATTCCGACGAGCGTGAACAGCGCGTAGCGGCGCGCATAGGTCAGCGCCGCGCCCATCCGATGCGGGGTCGCGGTCTCGCTGATCGGGCACACTGGCCAATCCGATGACATCCATTCCCCGGATGAGTGAGCGAGTGTCGTGGTGAGCCGGATTAGTCCAGCTTCGTTGTCGATCGCAGTTGCCTGCACGGTTGCGATCTCGTGCTGGCCAAGCGTCTTACGCACAATGTCGAGCCCGCTGGATAACGGGGCGTAGCGGAAAGTTCGCTCGCCTTCGCGCGGGACCGGCGACCGGATCTTTCCGGTCAGCGATTTCTCAGGGTTTGCGAGTTCAGCCTGGGCCTTGGCCAGCGCCGCCGCGATAGCGCCGATCGATTCACTGGAGCGCTGCATGAGTGCCTTCCACTTCCAGCAAATCGAAGCTGATGGCGCCGGATTTCGAACGCTTGGCGCGGACACCGTGGCCGATGGCCTCTTTGGCGTCTTCCGGCATTAGCCCCTTGAGTTCGACCTTTGCCCTCTCGTGCTCCAGGAAGGCGGCGCGCGTTGAGCGGAAAACGCCGGCAAACTCTGCCCAGGAGTTGGACGCACTCATATCGACGATCCGGACCGCCTCAATCCGCGGCCGTGGCGGCGCGACGCCGAATAGACGAGGGGGCTCACCACTTTCGACGCAGCGCCAGAACTTTTTCTGCGCGGTGAACAGGAGGTGCTGATAAAGCGGATCGGCCGGAATGCTGATCTCGACCCACTTGCCGCCGCCGGTGATGATCGAGAGCACCGAAAGCTTGGCATTGGTGACCCACATATTGTGCTGCAGTTGCGGCGTGTATTTTTCGGCCGCCCCCTCTTCGGTGAACGACCATGGCAGCATGAACTTGGCTTCGAACACCGCTCCGGTGGCTTCGACCATGCCGTCCAGGGTGGCGGCCATCCAGCGCAGGACCGGATGCTGCACACGGTGCTGGACCCTAGTGAGGACTTGGCCGGCGTTGCGTTGGAACCAGAGGCGGTTGAGGGGTTCGGTGACGACCCCGAGCTGGACGATGAGGTTGCCGGACAGATCCTCCGGCTCGACCTCGCCGCGCTTTTCCCCCGCCATAGGCGCACGAGGGCGCTTTCGTCATCACCCATGATGATCCGGGCGTCCGAGCCGCCGATGAAGCTGCGCCTATGTGCTGAATCGGTTATCTTTTGAGTGTGTGCGTTCATCGACGTCTCCCTTTTGAGGATTTCGTTGTGCCCGTCTCAACTGACTCGCCATCAACAAAAATTATTGATACGAAACTCCCAATGGCGTGTCAACAAAAATTGTTGATACAATGACGCCAGCCCAATGCCGAGCTGCCCGTGGGTTGCTAGAGATCACGCAATCGCAGCTTGCACACGCGGCCAACCTAGGGCTCTCGACGGTCGTCGACTTCGAGAAAGAACGGCGACAAGTTTCCCCGGGAGCTGTCGAAGCAATCCGAACCGCTTTGGAGCGCGCTGGGATCGAATTCATCAACGAAAACGGGGGCGGGGAAGGCCTTCGGCGTCGGAAGCCGAGGCATCCAAAGCGAAAATAGCCTCGCCGCGATTTCTTCATCCGCAGGCGGAAGAGGGCGCTTTCATCGCCACGCGTAGCAACTAGCGGCTTTTCCCGCGAGATGGCCGACTCGGACCGAAGCAAGGGCACAAAGCTCTTAATCACCAGATGTTCAACCACGAAGATATTGCCGTTTTCGATCTGTTCGCCCATACTAATAGTGGGTCCGGTAGGCTATAATTCTACCAGTTGCGTTTTAGTGGAGTATTGGTCATGACGAATAACTCAAAAAGCCAGTCAGCCTCCAAAGAGGTCAGTCGGTGGAGCCTCTTTGGGCCGCCGCCGATTCTCGAAGGAGAAAACGCCGCTGCTTATGATGAGCTCTTTGGCCGGGTCTGCGCAGCAGTAAAGCCGGTCGATGTTATTGATGAGATGTTCATGGCCGATGTGGTGGCCTCGGAATGGGAGGTCTTGCGCTGGCGCCGCTTGAAATTGAGTCTGATTCGAACCCGCGCACTTAAGGCGCTAGAGGGCTTTTTGCGTGACAAGCTCGACTATGATCTGTACCGGGAACACTTTGTGGACGAACTTACGCCAATCCTTCAGGACAATCCTGCGGAAGACCAAGCTGAAGATATTGCGCAGACGCTGGCGCACGAGTGTGCCCGGAATGAACCGGATGCTGTCGACAAGGTCAGGGCCATTCTGGCCGGCATCGGTCTGGAGATAAATCATATCCTGAACCGTGGGAAGACCCGAAAGGCCAAAGAACTCACTCAACAATACGTGCGGCGCGAACCGGACGCCGTCAAGTTTATCGATGAGCATCTCGCCACGGCCGGCGTGAGCATCGAGACCCTCGCGGCGCAGGCATTGGCCCAGGACCTCGGCTATATCGAGCGGATCGATCGCCTGGCCACCATCGCCGAGAGCCGCCGCAATGCCAGCCTGCACGAGATCGATCGGCGTCGGCCGATCCTCAGTGAAACATTGCGCCGGAGCGTGCAAGAGGTAGAGGACTCCGAAGTGATCGAGACGACGCCAGCCAAAGGAGAGGCGCTGCTTGACGAGCGACCACAAGATCAAAGCTAACCGCGCGAATGCTAAGGTTAGCACCGGGCCGAAAACCCATCACGGCCGTGCCCGCTCGGCAAAAAATGCGTTCGCCACGGCTTGAGCCTTCCCATCCAGTCTGACCAAGCGCTTTGTGAAGAAATGCAAGCCCTCGCGCGTCAAATCGCGGGGCCGCATGCCAGCGCTCACACCCAATTGCTCGCACGCCGAGTGGCTGAAGCGCAGGTCGATTTGCGCCGCGTACGTTATGCGCGCCAACAATTCCTCTCCGAGGCGTTGGCGAAGAACCCTTACCATTATGAGCCTAGAGCAGTTACGCGAGCGAAAATGATCACCAAGCACTTTCTGACGCCCAAGCTGGCAGACATTCCGCTGCCAGCCTTCATCGAGAAGTATCTCATCACGACGCAGGAAGGGCCGGCCCAGTTCGCGACAATTCTGTCGGAAGAAACGAAACAGTTACTGGCCATAGGCCGGTATGAACGGCGCGCACTGTCGCGGCGCAAATTTGCCATTCGCGCCTTGGACGAAGCATGGCGGCATCGTTAGCATGATTGCAGAAATACACATTGCAACGTTAGGATGTCATAAAACATCGATATTTTGGCAAAACGAAGCCAAAATAGCCTATCTTTCCAAAGGCCACGCGTCGTGGTTCCGCAACATATCCGAACGCGGTCCCGGCCTGTTCAGTGACAAATCGAAGTTAGGCACGAGCTAAGGCTGGCTAATATAACTTCTTCGTACAGAACTCGCCTGTTAAGTTCCGCGCAAGGGGCCGACCGCGATCGACAACGAAAGTCAGCCATTCGCTTATTTGGCTGTGGGGATGGTCATTTCTAATGAGCCATATTTGCAACACCTCGCAGGAAAGCGCGGGTCGACCGGAAAAACTGAGGAAAAATAGCCACTTGCCGTGCTAAGGTGATGTAACTGTGGAATCGACCCTACTGCCGGACGCGTATATGATGTTTCGGGGCAAGGCGGGGGAGAGTCGGAGGCAAGGCCGGTGGAATGCGGCGGTCTTCAATTCGAGCTTTAGCTCTGGCCCTTTGTAACTCGTCGGTGACCGTCAAGGACGCAAACGAGGCGAATGCTGGTGCCGGTTAAAAGAGTTTGCACGTTTCTCGTCGTTGCCTGCTTGGGCGCTTGCATCGCGCAAGCCGCTGCCGCGATGGATTTGAATTATTTTCCAGCAACGCCGGCACAGCCGAACAGCCCGGATTGGGCGGGATTCTATTTCAGAGCTAATCCCGGTGCTGGATCCGACAGCATACCGTGGACGGGTCTGGGAACCGCGAACGGGTTTTCATCGTCCGGCGCAGCGACCCGTCCGGTAAACGAGAATTTCGGATACAACTTCCAAGCGGGAAATTTCGTATTCGGCCTTGAAGGCTCGTTGGCGGCGGCGAACTTCGACGGCAGGTTCACGGCTCCTTTTTTACCTGCGACCGGCGCTTGGACCCCCAACATGAATTGGCTGGGCACGGTGACGGGCAAGGTCGGATATTCGTTTGGTCAATGGCTCCCCTATGTCAAAGGCGGCTTCGCCGCGGCCGATGTCGGATCGCCGCTGCAGGGCGGCCCGATTGGAGCATTTTCACAAGGCACGGAACTGAACGGTTGGACAGCCGGCGTCGGCGTCGAATATCAGTTCGCACCCAAATGGTCGCTGGGTCTTGAATATCTCTATACCGACTTTGGCAACCCGTCTGGTGCGCCAAACACGATCGGCAGCGTGCCGCTTGCGGGCTCGCCTGAGATGTACTCGACCGCTCTGAAGACCCAGAGCCTGTTGGGTCGACTGAATTACAAGACGGGCTGGTAAGCCGAATTTTTTGATCGTTGCAAGACGCGAAGCGCCGGCTGGCGCCGCGTGCCGAAGCAATCTGCAACTTGCACGTAATGCTGGATTGCCTGGTCGCGGCGCGACGCGCAATGGCCGGTGCGTTCACTGCGATGTCGTTGTTGTCGGCGTTCTGCGGCTCGCGATTTCACAGTCCTCGACGAAGCGGATGACCCCGCGCATCAGGTTTTCGCCTTCGAGCAACGGCGCGTGTCCCTGGTCGGCCACCTCGATGACTTCCATTTGCTCGCGCCGCGCCCGCATCGCCGCCACCGTCTCGGATGAAAGTATGTCGGAATTGCCGCCGCGGATCACCAGCATCGGCATGGCTGCAAGCGTGTCGAATTCGTTCCAGAGCGAGGGGATCGGCCGCTCAAGATCGATGCTGGCGAGCGTGCGGGTCAGGCCGACGTCGTAGGTCGGCACCAGCGCGCCATCCTTCATCTGCCAGGCCCGCCGCGCGGCGGCGAGCCATTGATCCGCGGTCAGCTTGGGAAACTGCGCGCCCATGACGCGGCGCAGGACGTCGGCGCCTTCCTCGAAGCTGTGCGGCTGTGGCAGCTTACCGAGATAGCCTTTGATCCGCGCCAATCCCTTCGGCTCAACGACCGGACCTATGTCGTGCAGCACGATGCCGGCGATAGCGGTCGGATGTGCAGCGCCGAGCAACATGGTCAGAACGCCGCCGCGCGAGCTGCCAAGGAAAACGGCCGGGCCGATGGCAAGCGCCGTCAGCACGCTGACGATGTCGCCGAGTTCGACCACGAAATTGTAGTTCTCCGGATTGCTGTCGTACTCGGATCGGCCACGGCCGCGCGAATCAATGGCGATGACGCGCCGCTGCTGACCGGCCGCCAGCGCCGGCGCCAGTTCCGCGAAATCGGCCACGGTGCGGGTGATGCCGGGGAGACAAACGACCGCCAGGCCGGGCGCGCCGCGCGTGCCGTATTCGCGCACATGCAGCCGCAGGCCGTCCTGCGCGCTTACGAAAACGCTCGCGCCCGCTTCGCGCGCACCGCGATTTGGTTCCGGCTGCAGATGAGGGGAGGGCTCGTTCATCGCTTGTTCAATGGACCGCCATCATCGCCCCCCGCCCGGGAGCAGGTCGGGCAACCTTAGTCGTGAGCCGTGCGGGCGGGCAACGGGGAAATAACTTTGCAGCTATACATCAGCCGCCGCGGCGCAGGTCGGCTTCGATCAGGAGCCGCGGATCGTTGCCGAGGCGGGCGCGGTAGACCTGCATGTTCTCGATAATACGCTGGACGTAATTACGCGTCTCCGAAATCGGGATGCGCTCGATCCAGTCGACGGGGTCAACCTTCGGATCGCGCGGATCGCCGTATTGCTGGATCCACTCCTTTGCCCGGCGCGGTCCGGCATTGTAGGCGACGAACGCCAGGATGTAGGAGCCGCGCCACGTGGCCATGTCGTTGCCGAGCTCGGCCGTTCCGAGTTGGGCATTGTAGGCGACGTCGGCGATGAGCCGCCGCTGATCGAACGAGACGTTAAATCGCTTCGCGGTATCGCGGCCGGCCGCGGGCGTCACCTGCATTAGGCCGATGGCGTTGGCGCTGGACACCACCCGGGTGTTGAAGGCGCTTTCCTGGCGCACGATCGAATAGACGACGCAGCGCTCGACCTCGGGCCCGATCTGCTGGTAACTCGGCACGCCGAAGTCCGGATAGGCGTAATGCTCGAAGGGTAAGCCGTGGCCTACAGCGGTCTTGCCGATCAAGAGCGTCGCGCGCGCGTCGTTGTGCTGCGTCGCGATCTCCGCGAGCGTCGCCAGCGCGGCGGCGTCGGTCGTCTTGTCGGCGAGGTCGGCAGCCATGACGGCGACGAGATCGCGCTCGTCGAGCGCGTAGAGGATCTCGAAGGCGCGCGCCACTTCCAGCCGGCGCTGCTCGGCGGGCGGCTCCGGCAGGTTGCGTAATGTGACGGCGTCGAGCCCAAGCCGCGCGCGGGACAGCTGGCCGTAATAGGCGGTGGGATAGCGTGCGGCCGCCTCGTAATAGGCGCGCGCATCCGAGCCGCGTCCGAGCGCCTCGGCGGCGCGGCCTTGCCAATAATAGGCGCGTGCCAAGGTGATCGGATTGGAGACGCCCTCGGTGATACGGGAAAAATGGGCAAGCGCCGTCGCCGGCTCGCGCCGGAACCGCAGCGCGATCCAGCCGGCGGTGAATTGCTGCTCGGCGCGATAGTTTTCGTTGGCCGGTGTGGCGCCGCCGATGGCGACCTCGTAGGCCGGCTTGAAATCGCCGAGGTCGAGCAGTTTGCGGGCGATCAGCCGCCGCTCGATCCACCATTGATCCACATCGCCGAGCCGGTCCGCCTGGTGCGGCGCTGCCAGCATCCCCTGCGCGGCCTCGGCGATCTTGTCGGCGCGGCGCAGCCATTGGATGCGGCTCAGCATATAGCCGGGATCATGCCGGGCCGCAGCCGGCACCGCATCGAGCAGCGCCTTGGCCTTGGCGGATTTGTTGATGACGGCAGTGCGCGCCTTGGCGATAGCGAGCTGCACCGAATCGAGCTGGTGCGCGGCCCGCAAGGCGGCATCGTCGTCCTCGACATCGAAGCGCGCGTCCATGCGCGCCTTGTCGTCGGCCGCGGTAATAAGGCCGGCGAATGTCGCGCGCGCCTGCGCTTCGAGTTCGGCGGAAAAGCCGTCCTTGCGCCAGGCCTCGCGCACCGCCGTCTGCGCGCCGGCGTGATCGCCTTTGGCAAGCAGCGCCCGCGCCAGGGCAAACCGGCCTTTGGCGGTCCGCGGGGGATCGCTGTTGAAGAAGGCGATGACCGCCTGCGGGTCGACTTGGCGCTGCCAAAGCGCCGCCTCGGCGCGCCGCCGCAAGGTCATGATGCTGGGCCAGCTCGGATTGGCGGCGATGAAGGCCGCATAACGGGGGAAATCAAGATCGGCGTCGTCACTGCGCAGGATCACCCATTCGGCGAGCTTGCGCGCAAGCGGATCGGATATCGTGCCCGCGGTATCGGTCGCCTCGTCCGGCCGGCCCTTGTGCGCCAGATCGATCACCTGTTTGACGGCGGCAAGATCCAGCGGCGATGTGTTCGCGGTTGCCGCCATCGCCAGGGGCGCGTCCGGTCGCGCCGCGCGCGGAGCTACGCTCATGGCGTGCAGCGGCGTCGCCCGCGACGCCTCAAGTGCCGCGGATCGTCTCGCGCTTTCCGGCGCCTCGTAGCCGCGGATGCTCGCGGACGGAACCGCGCGCAGCACCGGCCCGGCCGCGCCTTTGAGCGGTGCTGAATGGGCCACGGACTGCGCTGGCTTGTCGGATTTAAGTGCCGGTCTCGCCCGCGGCAGCGGGAACTTCGCCGACGGCGGCGAGGCGCCAGCATCGGCCGTCAGCAGACCGAGGGCTGCGAGTGCGAGTGCGAGTATGAGCCGAGCGAGCGACACCGGCACTGACCTTTCTGCCGCAGCGCTTCGCGCCGGCGACTTTCGGAATTCCTCTTCGGCTGGCAAGATTGAAGAATCCCTAATGCGCGCCAGCTAACAGGGCAATCGGCGAATTTCACGGCAAAAGCGGGGCACGCCCCTGTGGGTGTCGTCGATTTGAAGTTCCCCAGGCCGGCGAGATGGGTGGCGCTTTCCACGGCTGCAATCCAAAGACAAGCCGCGTGAAGGGGCTTTCAAGGCTCGCTGCGACCCGATATCTATCCTCAAGGCAGCACGGATCGCCGCCGGCGACGTGCTCCCCGGCCGGGGCCGTATCCAAGGATCGTGTCATGACTGCCAAGGCGAGCTTCCGAGGCTCATTCACCGCGCTCGTCACGCCGTTCAAAAACGGGTCCGTCGACGAGAAAGCATTTCGTGCCCTGGTCGATTGGCAGATCGCCGAGGGAACCAAAGGGCTGGTCCCCGTCGGCACCACCGGCGAGAGCCCGACGCTATCGCACGACGAGCACAAGGCCGTGGTCGAATGGTGCGTCGACCAGGCGCGAGCTCGCGTGCCGGTGGTGGCGGGCGCCGGCTCGAATTCCACCCAGGAGGCGATCGATCTCGCCCGGCATGCCGAACACGCCGGCGCCGACGCGGTGCTGGTCGTCACTCCCTATTACAACAAGCCAACCCAGGAAGGCCTCTATCAGCACTTCAAGGCGATCAACGACGCGATCGGCATTCCGATCCTGATCTACAACATTCCGGCGCGCTCGGTGATCGACATGTCGGTCGACACCATGAAGCGCCTGTACGAACTCAGGAACATTGCCGGCGTCAAGGACGCCACTGCCAACATGGCGCGGGTGACGCAGCAACGCGCGGCCATGGGCGCAGACTTCAACCAGCTGTCGGGCGAGGATATCACGGCGCTCGGCTTCATGGCGCATGGCGGACACGGCTGCATTTCGGTGACCTCGAACGTGGCGCCGCGACTGTGCGCCGAATTCCAGGCCGCGTGCTTGAAGGGCGATTATGCCGCCGCCCTGAAGCTGCAGGACAAGCTCGCGCCTCTGCACATGGATCTGTTCATCGAAACCAGCCCGGCGCCGGTCAAGTATGCGCTTTCGCTTCTTGGCAAGTGCGCCAACACGTTGCGGCTGCCGCTGGTGCCGGCGAGCGAGCGGGCGCAGACCGCCGTCCGCCAGGCGATGGTGCATGCCGGGCTGATCAACTGACCTCTTTAATCTCTCCCGCTGAGCTCAGCGGGGAACGAAAATCTTAGCGTCGGGGAGGGGTGGATGCTTGAAGAATTCAAGAAATTTGCGATGCGCGGCAATGTCGTCGATCTCGCCGTCGCCGTCATCATCGGCGCCGCTTTCGGCGCGATCGTCAATTCGCTGGTCAACGATATTGTTATGCCGATCATCGGTGCGGTGGCGGGCGGGCTCGATTTCTCCAACTACTTCCTTCCGCTGTCGTCGAAGGTGACGGCGACGTCGTTGGCCGAGGCCAGAAAGCAGGGTGCGGTGCTCGCCTGGGGTAATTTTCTCACGCTCGTTCTCAACTTCCTCATCATCGCCTTTGCGCTGTTTCTGGCGGTCAAGGGGATCATCCGGTTGAAAGCAGAGGCGCCGCCGGCGCCATCGGCGCCGTCCAAGGAAGTGCTGTTGTTGACCGAGATTCGCGACGCGCTGAAGAGTCGCTGAGCGGGACGGCATGGCGGCGAAGGCTGAAAGAAAGCTGCGGATCATCGCCGACAATCGCAAGGCGCGGTTCAATTACTTTATCGACGAGACCATGGAGGCGGGCGTCGCGCTCACCGGCACGGAGGTGAAGTCGCTGCGTCAGGGCAAGGCAACGATCGCAGAATCTTACGCCGACGCCCGCGGCGGCGAGATTTGGCTGATCAACTCCAACATTCCGGAATATCTGCAGGCGAACCGTTTCAACCACGCGCCGAAGCGGCCGCGCAAACTGTTGCTGCATCGGGGGCAGATCAACAAACTGATCGGCGCGGTCGAGCGCGAGGGCATGACGCTGGTGCCGCTCAAGCTCTATTTCAACGAGAAGGGCCGCGCCAAGATCGAGCTGGCGCTGGCGCGCGGCAAGAAGCTTTACGACAAGCGCGAAACCGAGAAGAAGCGCTCGTGGGAACGCGAGCGCGGGCGCCTGCTGCGGCAAAAGGGCTGAAAATGCTTCCCGTGACGTTGGACCATTGCGTCATTCATGTCACCGAGTGGGAACGCTCGAATGCCTTCTATATCACCGTGCTGGGAGCGGAACTGATTGCGCGGCCGGTCGGTTATGCCTACCGCTTCGGCGACCGGCAGCTCAATGTCCACGGCCCCGGGGTCGAGCCCGCCGAGGTGGCGCGGCTTCCGGTGGCTCCCGGCAACAGCGATCTCTGTTTCGAGTGGCGCGGGCCGATCGCGGACGCCATGAGCCATCTCGAACGCTGTGGGGTTGCCATCGAGCGCGGTCCGCTGCAGCGGTTCGGCGGCAAAGGGCCGGGTATCAGTGTCTACTTTCGCGACCCTGACGGCTCGCTGATGGAATTCATTTCTTACGCATGATCCGAAGAACGGCGCCGGGTTCGGACCAGATCACCGGCAAGCGATCATTTGGAGCGCACGCATGGCCGAGGCACCTGGCAAGCATGATCCGACTTTTCTTCCTCCCGGTATTCCGGTCCCGCAGGACGATGGCGCCGCGCGGCATCTCACCGGCATGAAACTGCCGGATCTGGCGCTGCCGGCGACACGCGGCGGCGCCATCAATCTGGCGCTGCTTGCCGGCCGTACCGTGCTTTACATTTATCCACGCACCGGCGTGCCGGGCGTCGATCTGCCGCCGGGGTGGGACGACATCCCCGGCGCGCGCGGCTGCACGCCACAATCCTGCGGCTTTCGTGACCATTTTGCCGAACTCAAAGCGCTGGGAGCGTCGCACCTGTTCGGCCTGTCGACCCAGGACACCGATTATCAGCGCGAGGCCGCCGAGCGACTGCATTTGCCGTTCGCGATCCTGTCCGATGCCAAGCTGGCGTTTGCCCGGGCGCTGAATCTGCCGACATTCTCTGTCGCCGGGATGACGCTGCTGAAACGCATGGCGCTGGTGATCGACGACGGCATCATCGACAAAGTGTTTTATCCGGTGTTTCCGCCGGACAAGAACGCTGCCGAGGTGATTGCATGGCTGCGCGGCCATTGACCCTGGGCCGGCAGCCTACTCGTTCAATGGCGTGATAGTCCGACAGCCGAGCTACCTTGTCGCCGTGGGATTGCCCCCGCTTAGGCGGCACCGACTTTGGCGCCGAGGCTGGGGGAGGGCGGCGCCGCGCCGAGGAACGCGCGGAGTTTTCGGATGACATCGCGGAACATCTCCGGCGTGAGCACGCCGGTGTTGGTGTTGTAACGCGAGCAGTGATAGCTGTCGAACAGCGTGACGTGGGCGAGCGGCCGCGCCGAACCGTGCGCGAAGCTCAAGCTTGCGCGCCGGGCGCCGAGTGCGGCAAGGGCGGTGTCGTGCGCGACACGGCCAAGCGCGAGGACGGCGGAGAGGCGCGGCATTTCCGCAATCGTCGCGGCAAGAAAAGCCCGGCAGGTCGCGATTTCTTGCGGGGTCGGCTTGTTTTCCGGCGGCACGCACCGCACGGCATTGGTGATCCGGCAATCGACCAGCGTAAAGCCGTCGTCGGCACGCGCCTCGTAGCGGCCCTGCGCAAACCCGAATTCCGCAAGCGTGGCGTAGAGGAGATCGCCGGCATAATCGCCGGTGAACGGTCGTCCGGTACGGTTGGCGCCGCGGAGCCCCGGAGCGAGGCCGACGATCAGCAGGCGCGCGTCGGCTGCGCCGAATGAAGGGACCGGCGCGTTGAACCAGTCGGGCTCGCGCTTTCGCCAAGCCTCGCGAAAGGCGACCAGGCGCGGACAGCGCGGGCAATCGCGGCCGGGCTTGCCGCTCGGGCGCGCTATCGCAGCCATAAGCCGAGCCTAATCTTCCTCAAACTCGTCTTCGATCTCGACTTCGGCGCGCTGGGTTCCGGTACTGCGCTGCAGGAATTGCGGCGTGTGGCGCGGCTCGCGTGCCTCCCGGGCATCCCGCGGCTCGCGCGCCGGCCGTTCCGCCGGGTCGCGGCCGATCTTGTTCTGCAGCTCGATGATGTCGACGAACTGGTCGGCTTGGCGGCGCAACTCGTCGGCCACCATCGGCGGTTGGGTCGAGATCGTCGACACGACGATGACGCGGACGCCGCGCCGCTGCACCGCCTCGACCAGCGAGCGGAAATCGCCGTCGCCGGAGAACAGCACCATCTGGTCGATATGCGGCGCGATCTCCATGGCATCGACGGCAAGTTCGATGTCCATGTTGCCCTTGACCTTGCGGCGGCCGGTCTGATCGACGAATTCTTTGGTCGCTTTGGTAACGACGGTATAGCCGTTGTAGTCGAGCCAGTCGATCAGCGGCCGGATCGATGAATATTCCTGATCCTCGATTACCGCGGTGTAGTAGAAGGCGCGTACCAGATAGCCGCGCGACTGGAATTCGCGCAGCAGGCGTTTGTAGTCGATGTCGAAGCCGAGCGACTTCGCCGTGGCGTAGAGGTTGGCGCCGTCAATGAAGAGCGCGATTTTCTCGATCTGTGCCGACATGGTGATTCTCGATGATATCTGTTGATGCGTTTCTCGTGATGAAACCGGAGCAGCCGCAATGGACTCGACATTTCCGGCGTTGTTCAAAACAGTTTTATCGCCGTCGGGACCGTTCTACTGACGAGTGCAAAAGCACGGCGCACGAGCCATATGGCGCGGGCCCTCTGGCGCGAGCACTGCGGCACGCCGTCGCGGCGGCTCGGAGATCAAAAATCGGGACGCCGCGACCAGATTCCCGAATTTTGGGTAACAGAGCGGCTGGCGGACGCCAAGTTAAAAGATTTCACAACTTCAGGATGGGGGTCGAGAACACTCTTGCACTTGCCCGCCGGTGACGATACGTAACGCCCGGTCCCGGCAACGTGCCGTTGCAGGAATCTCCCAGGAGTCGCGACTATGGCCCGTGTTACCGTCGAAGATTGCATCGACAAGGTCGAAAATCGCTTCGATCTCGTTTTGCTGGCGAGCCATCGGGCGCGCATGATTTCCTCCGGCGGACAGATCGTCGTCGACCGCGACAACGACAAAAACCCGGTCGTGGCGCTGCGCGAGATCGCGGAAAAGGCGGTATCGCCCGAGGACCTCAAGGAGGAACTCGTCCATTCCCTGCAGAAATACGTCGAGGTCGACGAGCCCGAACCCGAGGGGGTGCCGCTTATCGGCGCGCCCGGCACCGGGGTCGATGCCGACGATACCGAGGTCACCACCGAGCGGATGAGCGAGGAAGAGCTGCTCAAGGGCCTGGAGGGTCTGACCCCCCCGGAGAGCCAGCCCGAGCCGGACGTCGAAGCCGGCGACGAGGAAGAGTAAGGCGCTCCACGAAGGCGGCGCGGTTAACGATAAGTCTGCGAACTGCCGCGACTTTGGCCGCTCCGGCGGGCCTGATCCGTCGCCTTGTGGCGCGGGCCACACGTCATGATATCCTTGTGATCAGCTGTCGCCGGCTTTGCCGGCGGCGCCGAGGATGTCATGGCGCGCTCGCCGATCGATTTGCCCCGGATGCAGAACCAGCCCCGGCTGCGGGTGGCGGCTGCGCGCGCGCCAAACCTGGTGCCGCAGCAGGCTGAAGAAACGGCACCCAAGCCCCGCAAGCCGCGGCTGATGCGGCAGTTCGAGCTGATCGACCGGGTCAAACAGTACAACCCCGCCACCAACGAGGACCTGCTCAACCGCGCCTATGTCTATGCCATGCGGGCCCATGGCGAGCAGAAGCGCGCCTCCGGCGACCCTTATTTCTCGCACCCGTTGCAGGTGGCCGCGATCCTCACGGATCTGAAGCTCGATGATGCCACCATCGCGGCGGCGCTGCTGCATGACACCATCGAGGATACCGACGCTACCCGCGCCGAGATCGACCGCCTGTTCGGTCACG
>Ga0208455_1000228_pt1 | contig 33152 bp, 29 predicted proteins | sample June2015DPH_4_50_FD_184690 | JGI IMG/M metagenome (GOLD analysis project Ga0208455, IMG submission 184690) | Peatland microbial communities from SPRUCE experiment site at the Marcell Experimental Forest, Minnesota, USA - June2015DPH_4_40... | ecosystem: Environmental > Terrestrial > Soil >... | reverse complement strand
AGCGATGTTGACGCCCTCGCCGTGGATGTCATCGCTTTCAATGATGACATCGCCGAGATTGATGCCGATTCGGAGCACGATGGTCGGCTCGCGCACGGCTGCACCTGGCAAAGGCGCCCCAGAGCGTTGCACCGAAAGGGCGCAGTTTACAGCATCGACCACGCTGCCGAACTCGACGATGGCACCATCGCCGATCAGCTTCACGATGCGGCCGTTGTGGGCGGCGACGGCTGGGTTGAAGATGGTCTCGCGGTGCCGCTTCAGAGCAGCCAGTGTGCCCGCCTCGTCGGCCCCCATCTGGCGTGAGTAGCCAACGACGTCAGCAGCGAGGATGGCAGCAAGCCGCCGTTCGACACGTGCCTCGGCCATAAATATCGCCCGTCCTACTATGATTTCGGTTTGAGTTTACGGCCGTGAGTGAAATGTGTCTATCAAGGGGAAGATGTCACCTATAGAATGGTCCAGACGTGCTCCTGCCCTGCAAGGATCGAAACTGGCCAGTGCACCAAAGCACAAGAAGCACCCCATGTCTCAAACGCTCAAAATCGCTGCAGTGGCTTCGATATCGCCAGCGTGCGCTGGATTGACAACGTCGACCACGCCGCGCGCGCGGAATCGTGCTCATACGCCACCGGATAACCGAATAGCAACATCAGCCCGTCGCCGGGCTTCTTGGCGACTTGGCCATTCATCTCCGTCACCGCTCTTCTCAGTCAGAAAGTTGCGAGCGATCAAAGAGGTGATGTGGCTGGCCTTCACTGCGTGTCTTTTGCAGTATCAGCTTGCAGCTTGACCTCGCCCTGCGCGATGCTTCCTTCAAGACGTGCAATGTTCTGCAGCAGGCGCTCGGTGGAAAGACGGAGAAAGTAGTAGCCGAACTCCGGATTCTGGAAATAGATTTCGAGCAGTCGGTCATAGGTGATGGTCAGCACGGCGCCATTCTCGATACATTCGATCGTCTGCGTCCTTCTGTTGTTGGGCGTGAGAAAGCCCAGTTCGCCCATAATGCGCCCGGGCGGAAGTTCGACGCCGATTTCTTTGACCAGAAATTTTCCGGTAACCGTAAGGTACATCTCGTTCGCCGGCTGTCCTTTGCGAAACAGCACATCGCCGCGGCGATAGTTACGCCGGTTCATAAACGGCTTCAGCCAATCCATTGACAGATCGCCCTGCGCGGCGACACGGGCTTTCTTGACGAGGTTGCGCAGCTGAATGAGGCGCAGACCGTTGATGGGCAGCAATAGCAAATACATCAAAAAGGTCGAGATCGCTCCGGCCAGCGCCCCATAGGCCATAAAGAACAAGGCGCTGACGATGACCAGAATGCGCAACGGCACCATTGTTCGCATCAGCAGCGTTGCAGCATAGAAACCCGCGCCGATCAGGGCGCACACGCTTGCAATATTGATATGTGCCGCCGTGATGTCGATCAGCCGCTGGAATATCTCGTGGAACGTCACGTTGCTGGGATCAAGACCCATTTGAATGAGCAGTTTTTCGACCGTAAGATTCTGCGCCGCGCGTTCGAGCGCACGATGCACGATGCCGGCGAGATCGAGTGAATCCTTGTTCAATTTTCCCCCTCCGGGAATAATCTGGCCCTGGCGATGGACGTGGCTATGGTCAGGGTACGGCCCGATATGGGATTTATCGGCGTTTTACGCCAGGGAACCCGCCAATGCACGATATCCCGCGGCCCCACCCAAGTCTTTAGCGAGGAGCCTAAAGGAGACGAGCGCTCCTAGCCCTCGTCCGCACGGTCGGGGAAAGGGGAAATGGCAGGCGTATGCTGGAAGCGACGCGGGACCGAGCCCGAAGCAGAGATTCAAGCTCGCTCGCGGCTACAATGCTTTTGCCGGCGCAGGAGCCTGCACCTCAGGGTCCGCCCACATCCGGCCCGCTGAGTCCGCGAACCATGTCTATGGCGCCGGCAGCAGTAGCAGCAGGATGGGGAATCAAACGAGAATGAGGCGCCGATAACTCCGGCGCCTCATTCCGAAACTGATAAGGTAGGAGAAAGTTATTCTCAACCCGGGCAGGAAATACCGCTGCAAAACATCGTGTAGCTTGCTTCTTTCCCAGAGCCCGCCGCAACCTCCAACGCCTCGTCGGAGATTTCGTAGGTGAGGATCTCTTCTTCAGTCTGGTCGAATTCATTCATGGCATCGATTCCTTCGTTCGCCAGTGGCGCCAGCATTGAGCAGGCAGGAGAAATTGGGAATTGCCCTCTCCCACCCCCAGCGTCATAGATTAAACCATCCCCCGCGGACGTTGTAAAGTCTGACCAATATGGTTTCGCGCACCACCCAATGGCGACCAAGCCCAACTCATCGGCTCCGGCATGGCGCGGACGACAGATGACATCAGGCTACCCGGCAATAGAATACGCACGGTCCGGGAACAGATCGAGAAACCCGATCGGAGAAAAATCGGAATGGACGCGTTTTACGAGCGCTTGATCGTTCGCGCTGCAACAATCGACGAACTCCTGTCCGACGATTTCGATCCGTTGCCGGGCCAAAAAGGCGACGCCGATTTGGCGGCCCGGCGCCTCGCCGCGTGGTGCCGGTCGTCTGCCAGCGGCGACTGGTCGCTGTTTGGGAGGCGGCTGGATCGGGACGGGTTAACGATCGGTCAGGTTCTCACGAAATTCGCGACCGTCCGCCGTAAGGCGTGGGCATCGCCACCCGCGTGGATCGACGACGCGATCTGGATCGAGGCGGCGTTACAGAGCCCAACCCCAAACGCCAAACCAAGTGCGGTGGCCGAGCATGCCGAGCCTTGTGCCTTCGAACAGCTGTTCATGCCCGTGGTCGAGGCAGCCGAAGCGCGGCTTTGGTCCGATATCAACGCACGCGCGTTCGACAATCTGAACGAACACGCGCGCGCCTGTCTGCGCCTCTCGCTTCTCAAGAAGCTTTCCGACCTCGCCACTCCGGCTATCTACGAACGCTTCGACAGAGAACGAAAGGCCAGGACAGCGCCGCTCGATGCGGTGCATCCGCCGCAGGGCGCCGGCACATCACGCTACGATGAATTCGTCGCCGCAATGAAGGCGCGTGGATTCCGGGATCTGTTCGAAGACAAGCCCGTGCTGTTGCGGGTGATTGCCGTCATCGCCCGGCAATGGATCGATACGTCGCGCGAATTTGTGCTCCGGCTTGATGCCGATCTGGCGGCTATACATCGTGATATTCTCCGTTCCCGCACCCCCGGCCGGGTTACCAAGATCGAAGGCGATCTCTCCGACCCGCACAACCACGGCCACTCGGTCCAGATCATCTCCTTCGTGGGCGGCTTGCGCGTCGTGTACAAGCCAAAGGATTTGCGGCTCGACGTTGCCTGGAAGCGCTTAGTCGAGCGATTGAACCGAGCCGCGCCGCCGCTCGAACTGAAGGCCGTGCAGGCAATCGCGCGAGGCGGCTATGGGTGGACCGAATTCATCGACCATACGGCTGGCGCCGATGAAGAAGGCTGCAAGCGGTTTTTCCGGCGCGCCGGTGCCTGGCTCGGGCTCTTTCACTGCTTTGCCGCCACGGACATGCATCGCGAGAACATGATTGCGGCTGGCGCCGATCCGGTGCCGATCGACCTAGAAATGATACTTCAGACGACCGCCGAAGAGCACAAAGCCCAAGATCCCGAGGGGCAGGCCTTTAACGCCGCCGTGGACATCGTCGCCAATTCGGTCATGAGGGTCGGCTTGCTTCCCGCCTATGGCCGGTCTCCCGACAACAATGTCGTTGCCATCGGTGGAATGACGCCGGATTCCAGTTCGAGAACAACACTCAAGTGGGGCCATATAAACTCCGACGCGATGCGGCCCGTGAAATCGAAGGACGACAACAAAACCAATGCGAACCTGCCGCATGTCGATGGCCGCTATGCGAAATTCGGCGATCACATCGATGATTTCATCTCGGGCTTCGAGGATTACGCAAAATTTCTGCTGCGTCAGAACATCGGCGCTAAGCCGGGGATATTGTTCGACGGTTTTGCCGGTGCTCCGGTCCGCAAGGTCATTCGCGCCACGCAGTTCTACTACATGCTCATTCAGCGCTTGAAAAATCATCGGATCATGGACGACGGCGTGATCTGGTCCGCACAAGCAGACTTCGTCGCCAGGCTGGTGGATTGGGAGAAAGATACTGATCCTGTTTGGCCGTTGCTGCGGGCCGAACGCTCAGCTCTATTGGCGTTGAATGTGCCGCATTTCGTTTCGCCCAGCGATGGCAACGAGGTGCGCGATGCGAACGGTATTTCGATCCGGACCGAAGCTACCTCGGGATTGGATCGCGCTCGATCTCGTGTTCAGAGCTTCGATGAGCAGGATATCGCCTGGCAGATCGAGGTCATCCGGCAGAATACGAGTTCGATCTCAAGATTCGCGGAGTCACCGGCGATGGTAGTTGAGCCGAAGGAACCCTTGCGCCCGGACCCGGCCGTCTCCCGAACAAAGGAGATCTTCGTCGCGGAAGCCGAAAAGATCGCCGATGAGGTGTCGCGGCACGCCATTCGCCGGGGACCGGGCGCGGCTTGGATCGGTCTCGACTGGCTGGGAGACTTCGAGGTTTCCCAGCTCGTATGTCTGGGGCCAGAGCTCTACAATGGCGTTTCAGGCATTGCGGTCTTTCTGGCTGCGCACGCAGCGGTGACGGCGAGCAGACCTTCAGCCGAGCTTGCGCTATCTGGAATCGCGCATCTTCGCAACGAGCTGAGAGGTCGGAACGCGGCGCGCATGGCCCGATCCATCGGCATCGGCGGTGCCACCGGATTGGGCTCGATCGTCTATGCCCTGACGGTAATATCGAAATGCCTGCATGACGACGATTTACTCGCGGACGCGCATGTCGCGGCGGAGCTATTTACAGACGACCTTATCGCAGCAGACGCTCAGTTGGACGTTATCGGCGGCAGTGCCGGTGCGATCCTGAGCCTGCTTCGTCTTTATCGTGACACGCAATCTGCCGATGCGCTCAACCGCGCAACGAAGTGCGGCGAACATCTGATGGGTCAACGCCGGCTCGGAGCGGAGGGCCGCCGCAGCTGGGTCGGCCAAGGCTTGGGCGCGCAACTGCTTAACGGCATGTCGCACGGCGCCGCAGGCTTTGCCTACGCGCTGGCGTCGTTGGCGGCGGCGACGGGGCGCGAACGGTTCGCTCGTGCGGCGTCAGAATGTATTGCGTTCGAAAATTCCAGCTACGACGCAGAGCGCGATAACTGGCCAGATTTGCGTGGCGGCGGCAAACCGTCTTGGTCATGCCAATGGTGTCACGGCGCGCCCGGTATCGGTCTGGCGCGGATTGGAACAATCAAGCGAGGCAGAATGGATGCCAAGCTCCTGTCAATCGACATTCGGAACGCGATCGACGGCGTAGAGCGAGGCTGGTGGGGCGCCGTGGACACCCTCTGCTGCGGGACGCTTGGCGGCATCGAATTCTTCTGCGAGGCCGCCAATGCCCTTGGGTGCAGCAATCTTCGTGAACTTGCATCGCGGCGGCTGCTGGCGATTCTACAAACCGCCGCATCAACGGGCGATTACCGCTGGAACAGCGGAAAAGGCCAGTTCAATTTGGGTCTGTTTCGCGGCCTTGCCGGCGTCGGCTATACTTTATTGCGGCGTATCGATGGTTCTCTTCCCGACGTCTTAATCTGGGAATAGCCACGTTTACGCGGAATTCGGATTCTACTGAGGCTTCACTTCTGCGCACCATGCTGTCAGGACAGCCTTGAACATATCAAATGACTGGACTCCAACCTGACAGTTCGTCGACGGATCGAGCGCCACGTGAATGACGTCACCCGCGGCTGCGGGGTGCTGCTTACCGTTGATATTGATGTTGATACCCTCGTTCGTGGGAGAACCGACTAATCCAATGGTCAAGCGACCGCCGGCAACAATCCTCGCCTGATTGGGATCGATGTTGTACGTGTTCTCCGCAGGCTGGATTGCCCCCAATATAGCCTGAACGGTCATAAACTTGGATTGCAGTTCGACCAGTCTTCCATTTTGACCGTATAATTCCAGCTCCAGCTTCTGGATGTCGCTCTGGAGTTCCTGGATGGTCGCATCGCGCGCTAGGACGTCGCGAGCAGCCACCATCCGGCCGTAAATGTGGCTGCCAATTGCGACACCCAGAATGAGAATCGCCACAACGAACGCCAGTCGGAGCCTGCCGCCTCGCGTCATCAAGGCCTCATACAGTCGAGGGCTTATCCAGACCTCGACCGGGCGATCTGATGCAGGTCTTTCGCTCACTTTGCGATTCCTTGTCAATTTCTTGGTCTAGCACCGTCGCAGCCGCCGGGCGCGCATCTCGATGATCGCCCATTTGTAGACTGGAAGGCAATTCGAAAAATCAAGTGAGTCATGTCGTTCTCGGAGCACGGCATTCGGCCTTCTCCAAGGCACTTTTCGGCCCGGAGCGTCTTCTGAATCGGATCAATTAGTCGAACAAGGGCACAATCGCGGTTGTGTCGGAACGCCTTCTGACTATTGTCTCGGTTGTTCTCCTGTCCCAGAAGCCGGCGCCGATCCAGTTGGGCGCAAGACGCCAGAGATTTGGGAAAAGATAGATTCGATATCAAACAGGCCGCGCGCGCTCCACGAGCTCGGCGGTTTACCCGGGATCGTAGCAGCGGCGGCAGACAAATCCGCGGTCGCCGCTGGGTTTAATTCCGGCGGCACACTGTTACTCGATGACCCAGGTGCCGGCTTGGCATCTGTGGATCCGCCGCCGGTAGGCGTAGCGCCAGAATTCGGCGATGAAGCACCCGGCGGGGCTTTATCGGCCGCGCCACGCGAAGCTCCGGACGGCGGTGTTGTGCCGCTTGCGCCAGATTGCGGCGTCGCGCCTGACGCCGCGGGAGTATCAACGTTGCCGAGAATGATCGGCAGGCCATCCTTGCCAGTGCCGATGATTACGATTTTCGCATTGTGCGATTGCGCGAGTGCAAGGGTGGCTTCAATGCCACGCCAACGCAAGTACGAGTCCGAAATCCCTTGGCTGACCGTCTGCTGGAAGGCGGCTATGCCATTCGCCTCGATCTGTTTGCGTTTTGATTCTTGGGCTTCGCGCTCGACACGGAATTTATACTCCTGAATCTCATAGAATTGCTCTGTCTGCCGATTAATGGCGTCGACGATTGCTGGCGGCAATTCGATGCTGAGCACAAGCGTGTCGAGAATTTGGATCGAGCCTTGCAGGAAGTTATTATAATGTTTGGGATCTGGTTGTTCCATGGCCTCCGGCTGCACCAATTCGTTAAGATTGGCGCCCAGGCTCTTTCGCGCACTAGCTCGAACTTGATCTTGAATCGCCTCGCGTGACCTATACACCTCTTGGGCGGTGTACTGAGAGATGATTTGACGCGCTTGGCTGCCGATTTCAGGACTCACGACCGTCGCAAAGTAATCCGGACCGATAAATTTGTGAAGCACGGCGACGGAATTATGCAGCAGTTGAAACCGCACATTTATCTGAACGGTCACGCTTACTCCATCTTTGGAAATAGCGTTGTATGTTTGAGTTGCGGATTGCAGCCGCAGTTCATAAAGGAACAACCTGTTCCATGGCGCCATAAGGTGAAGACCTTCCTCCTTCAGTTCCCGGGGATCCAGGACGGTGCCTCGGCCAACAAAACACCAGCAGTACAGCTCAAACCCGAGCAATCTGTACCAAAGGACACCCACCTGTCCACTCGGAACCGTAATCACCACATAGGGCCAAAGCACGACGATTAGAAACAGCGTCGTCAACAAAGTGACGAATAGGCTCGGCAGATGGCGCCAGAGAAAACGCCGCCATCCGCGCCTCTTCGGCGGAGGTGGCCTTTCGTCAAGTGACTCTGGATCCTTTATCATCAGCCGTTCTCCATCGAACGCTATTGTCAGCGGTCCTGAATCGAACGCTCCTCGACAATACGGCCTTCGTCCATGCGAATCCTGCGAGCTGGCAGTCGCAACTCGTCGAGATACCGGTCATCGTGCGTGATCACCACGATGGTGGCGCCGCTCCGCATCATGTCCGGCAGCAGTTCGTCATAGAATTTGCGGCGAAATTCCGGGTCTTGTTCGGCGGTCCATTCGTCCAGCAACAGGATCGGACGTTTCTCAAGCAAACTTACAATGAGTGCAAGGCGTCTGCGCTGCCCGCCAGACAGATCGAGCGTGCGAAACTCGCCGCCCGAAAGGCCGGTCTTGTCTTCTAATCGGAACTGCGTAAGCAGTCGGTCGACCTCGGCCGGATCCGCGTCGGGCATTCCATAGAGCCGGTGGAACAGATGATAATCGAAGAAAATCCCCGACATCAACGAGCGATAGGTGTCGCGGGTGTGGTCGTTGATGCGCATCCCGTCGAGCGTGATTTCGCCGGAGTCGGGGGGATAAAGCCCGGCGAACACCCGCAAGAACGTCGATTTGCCCGAACCGTTGCCGCCGGTAATGAAGACGAGCTCCCCGGTACGCAAGGTGAAGTTGATCGGCCCCATCGTGAAGGCTTTCTCGGAAAATCTATCAAAGTAAGTAAACACAACGTTGCGCATTTCGATCTTATCGAAACGCTTCACTACCCTGGTCTCGTCGACTGGCTCGGTCAAAGCGGTCGCATGCAGGTCGGCATCCAATTGCTCCAAACGGCCTGCCGCGGCATTGGCATTCGAAAAGATCGGTATCGATTGCACCAAACCCAAAGACGCCCCGACCACGAACAACAGCGCCGTCGTGGTCTTCATGATGGACCCGCCTGTCAGTGTTTCGCTGAACAGCGGAGCCACAAATACGACGGTGCCGAGCAAAACGTAGACGTAGGCCTGGGTCGACACGATCTGCCTCAGCGTGTCGACCTGGGCGCCTATCTTGATGTTGGCCGCCGTCCTCGACACGGCAACGGCGTCGTCGAACAGATCCGAGCTTCGTGCGCTGTTGAGCCTCACTTCCTTGAACCCGTCCAGGAAGTCGGCCAAGCGATCGAATAACCGGCGCTCCTGCGCTGCCGCCTTCGCTCGCTCGGCGACCAGGCGGCGACTGCGGTAATGAAAGATTGTTCCCGCAGCGACGAGGATCACGACGCTCAGGACGAAGGCCACAAGCGATAAATACGCCACGTAGAGCGCTACAAAAAAGACGACCACGACGCCCTGCATTGTATAGCAGAGCGTATTACTCGCCTGCGTCAGCATCGCGGCATCGCTGGTTATCGCAGTAAAGATTCTCGATCGCCCGATCCGTTCTATGGCGAGAAGTTCCGAGCGCCTTACGTTATCCATAAGGCGCACGCGCAGTCGGTGGATGATGGCCTCGATCTCGGCGGTAACGATCGTGGTCACATAGACCTGAGTCCTGAGGTAAAGAAAAAGCGAAATTACGAAGAGTGTGGCCGCCCACAAACTGGGCTTGTGGGTATCGTCCACAGCTTGCGCACCGGTATTGATGGCGGCGAGAATCGCGGCACTGCTAATGCCGCCGATGCCGGACATGAACACCAGCTTCCGCAGTGAGCCGCGCGTTTCGCGGCGAACGAGCTGCAAGAAGGACATTACTGTGACGTCGTCCGTCTACTTTTCCCAGGCAGCCGCCGGCATTTCGGCAAGGGATACGTTTGACTATTCCGAACAGAAAGTTGGCCTACTCTCGCGGGCACCATTCGACGCGCCGGGAGGGTCCGATGAAGAACAGTACAGGCAACACCAGCAGCGGAGTGGAGGCAAGCGCGGGGACAAAGGTCCCGAGAAAACTCATCCGCCGGTTGACACCGCGAAATCCCGTCGGGACGCAGAAGATGATGTAGACGATTGCTTCCAGCACAGTCTCGTCGGTCAACTGCTGTCGCGCTTGGGCGGGCCGCTCCCCGATTGGCTGGCATAAGCCGCGGCGCGTCAAAGGCCGGTCGCCGCTCCGGTGGTCGTACTTGCAGTACGGCCGGAGGAGCTGGATGGAGACTCGGTGCTTTGCGCGTCTGCGCTGGAATGCGTAGATCGAGACTCCCACATCTCCTTATGGGCCTTGACGAAATCACGGTAGTCCGGAGGATTGAAATCAAGCAGTGTCCCGCCCGATGCAAAGTGCTGAATGAAAGCCTTGCCGACAGCGTAGGTGGCTCCGGCCGAGAGCACCGGCATCACAAAGACGCCGACGATCGTTCCGAAAACAGGTACCATCTTGAGCACACTGGCGGCGCCGATGCCGCTGGTCGCCGGGATCGTCGATCCCACTAAGGCGGCTATCAGTGCTTTGCCTCTGTTTTCGGAGAACGGCACGTCGTAGATTTGCGAAATACGACGCAGCATCTGGACCTGGAGTCCGCCGACAGCAACGGCGTCAATAAGGGGTACCGGAATGAGTCCGGCAACGCCGGACCAGATGGCGAAACGATCGACCAACTTCGAAGCCAATTCGTCGCGAGGCTCGGCCGTCGTGTCGGCAGGCTCTGCCGCAGTCGTATCTGTTGCCGTAATGGCTTCGCTTTGCGCAGGACTTACCGACGCAGTCGGTTTCTGTGCCATACTGGATCCTTTCTCGGCATCCCCCTGGGCTGGGCCCCATCGATCGGGACGTTACGAACCCTTTCGCCAGCGCCAACCACGTGAGCGATAAAAGCCTATCATGGCGGGTAACCCATGCCAAGCGCTGGCAACAACTGTCTCGATGCGGCCATGGGGGGCTTACTTCCGGAGATCGTTTTGACTAATCGCTTGAGCGGTCTGCAAGCTCCGGATTGGCACGAGAAGCTTGAACGTCAGCGCGGCGAACTCGCGCACCAGATCGCCGAGCTTTCGGAGTCTGCGCTGGTGCGCCTGGTCGTCGACGTGGTGCGGCTTGAGAGTCGGTTAAAAGCTGGCCCACCGGCGGCTGGCACGTTGACCGAAATCTTCGAGCAATACAACCTCGCGCTCACGAGGGGCGTGGCGAGCGACCAGTTCCTTTGCTGGTTCGAATCGGTGAATTGATAAGTCTGGAAGAGGAAAAGTGCATGCAAGCATTACTCCTCAAGGGTTAGAGCGTCTTGCCCGAACCAACCCGCACAAAGCGCACCGACTCGCTCAACCCGTGTAGTGTGGCGCGGTCCTCGGTCAGGGTTCGCCCCGCTAGCGCCTCGCGCGCTTCGCTATCCGCCAGCGCCGCCTCGGATATGATTACCTCGCTGCCGCGGCACTGGTGTTCGAGCCGCGACGCCGTATTCACTGCCGAGCCGAAATAATCGAGCACGCCGCCGGCGGTGACGGCGATGCAGGAGCCGAGATGCAGCCCGAGCTTCAAGACGATCCCGCCATCGCTGCGGCCGCGATTGAAGTTCGCCACCTCGTCATGGATCGACAACACCGCCCGCACCGCGTCGGCCGGATCATGGAACGCGGCCATCACCGCGTCCCCGACGGTTTTGACGATGAAGCCGTTATGATGCTGGACCTGTTCCGACAGAAAGGCGAAATGGTCGCGCACGAGGCGGTAGGCGGTGGCATCGCCGAGGTCGTCATAGAGCTTCGTCGAGCCTTGCAGATCGGTGAACACGATTGCAACCCGGCCGATTTCGACATCGTCGCCGGGGCGCAACAGCTGTTCGGGACAGAGTCGCCTGAACGCCGGCATCGCAATCACTCTTTCACCAGTAAGCGCGTCCCGGGCCCAGTTGCGCTCCTCGACGACGAAAAACAGCGGCCGATCCGTATCGTTGTGGATAACGAGCTCGCCGCTGTTGCCGCACGGCGCTAACAGGATGTCGGAGCCGCTTGCCGTGATCTCCGGGATGATCCCATCGCTGCCGATTTCGGCGTCAGCCGCGGCCCCCGCCTCGATGGTGCGGAAGCGATAGGGGCCGGGCGGCGGCGTCAGCGCGAAGCGCTTGCACGAATGCGCCGCCACCTCGGCCTGAAACTTCACATGCGGTGTCGTGCTTTGTCCGAGTAGGCACAATTCTCCTTCGGGCAACGGGCGCAGCCACGGCTCGGGGTGAAAGGTCAGTTCCACGTTGCGCGTGAAATCGCGCCCATAATCGATGTTGCACGACGAACAATGCGCGCCCTGGGGCAAGTCGTGCAGATGCTCAACGCGCGATTTGGCACCGCGGCAGCGCGGACATAGCAAATCCCAACCCATAGCGAGAATGCCGAGGCGTTGCGCCGCGAGGAACAGCTCTACTGTGTCCGCTTCGGTCGCGCGCCAAAATCGCGCCATCGACAGGGGGCGAATGCTGCGCAGCGCCACCACCGGCGCATGGAGCAGAAACTCAGCGAGCTTGGGCGCGAGGCCGTGGCTCGCCGGATCGCGATGAAGATCGGCGATCAGGGCAGCGAGGCGGCGGCGAGCCGCCGGTCTCGCCACCTCCCGCGCGGAGGCGCCGGGAATATCATTCGGCATCTCGCCCTCGCCGATCAGCCTTTCGATCGCGGCGAGGCGCCTATCGCCTTCCCGCTCGATCTGACCGGACAATTTTGCCAACAGGCCCATCACGCCGACGCACTCAATCTCGGCCAGGAACACCAGTCGGCTTCCGGTACCTTCGGGATAGAGTTCAGTACCTGCCTGGAAGCGGCGAATGGGGCCGTTGATGAAATTGCGGACCTGTACCAGCCGGCGGTTTTCCTGCCATTCGCCGAAGCCCTCCTCCCACTTCAGCGGTATTGGGCCGAGCTTGGCGGTCGCAAAGCGGTGGATGCGGCCCTGGGCATCGGGGCGTTCCTCGACCCGATAGGTAGGCGAGCCCGATATCTCATTGATGCGGGCGGTATCCGCGACGAAGGGCCAAATCGCATCCAGCGGCTTGGCGAAATGCCGCTCCTTGCGGTAGCGATAGATTGTCTTCATGGGACGATTTCCCAACCGCTCGGCGAAGCCAGTTATGGGGAAGTACGCAAGTCCCCCCAAATGGTTTCGCCGCTCGTCGATCCACCAGCGGCGCCGCGGCGCTTACCATCCGCGGCCGCGCTTTTGGATCAGATCCGGCACCGACTTCGCCGCCTCGACGAACGTTTGATCCTTAGCAGCTCGGCGCCCCTCGGGAAAACTTCGATGCGGGCAACGGCAGTCAGGCTTGCAACGCCTTGGCAAAATCGCGCAAGCTATGCCCAACGGTGTCCAAGCGGGAAGCGACATTACCCGCGTTATTCAGCCACAAGTAATAGGGAGCCTGCCGTGAATCGCCGATCTCTGCTCAAATCGACCCTTGTTGCACTGGCCGCGCAGCGGCTTCCGCTGCCGCTCTGGACCAGCCGCGCGGAGGCGGCAGGTCCGGCGTGGCGGCACGGCGTGTCGGCGTTCGGGGAACTGAAATATCCGTCCGGCTTCAAGCAATTCGACTACGTCAAGGCGAACGCGCCGAAGGGCGGAGCGGCGCGGCAAATCGCGATCGGCACCTTCGACAACTTCAACACGGTGGTCGCCGGAATCAAAGGCGCGCTGGTCCTTGGCATCGAGCTCAATTACGACACGCTCTTGGTGCCGGCGCTGGATGAAGTATCGAGCGACTACGGGCTTCTTGCCGAGGCCGTGAGTTACCCGGACAACTTCTCCTCGGCCACCTATCGGCTGCGGGCGGAAGCAAAGTGGCACGACGGCACGCCGGTGACACCGGACGACGTGGTATTCTCATTCGATGCGTTCAAGAAACTCAGTGCGCAGGCGGCCGCCAATTTTCAGCACGTCGTCAAGGCCGAGAAGACGGGCGATCGCGAGGTCAGCTTCGTGTTCGATGCGCCGGGCAGCCGTGGGCTGCCGCAGATCGTCGGCCAGCTTATAATCTTGCCTAAGGCGTGGTGGGAGGGAACCGACAAGGACGGCAAGAAGCGCGACATCGGGTCGACCACGCTCGAGCCGCCGCTCGGCTCCGGCCCCTACCGTATCAGGGAGTTCGCGCCCGGCCGCAGCATCGTCTACGAGCGCGTCAAGGACTATTGGGGCAGCGCCGTCAACGTCAATATCGGCCGCGATAATTTCGAAGAGCTGCGGTTCGAATATTTCCGCGACACCACGATCGCGCTCGAAGCGTTCAAGGCCGACTCGGTCGACTGGCGCCTCGAGAACAGCGCCAAGAACTGGGCTACCGGTTACGACTTTCCGGCGGTCGCCGACAAGCGCGTCATCCTCGAGGAATTCCCCATCAACAATGTCGGCGTGATGCAGGCGTTCGCCTTCAACATCCGCCGGGAGAAATTCCAGGACCCCCGGGTGCGGCTGGCCTTTAATTATGCCTTCGATTTCGAGGAGATGAACAAGCAAATTTTCTTTGGCCAGTACAAGCGCATCGCCAGTTATTTCCAAGGCACGGATCTCGCCGCCACCGGCTTGCCGAGCGGCCGCGAACTCGAACTGCTGCACACGGTGCGTGACCAGATTCCCACCGACGTCTTTAAGAAGCCCTATTCCAATCCGGTCAGCGGCACTCCCGCGGCGGTGCGCGATAATTTGCGCGAAGCCGTGCGGCTCTTGAAAGAGTCGGGCTACGACATGCGCGACCAGCAATTCGTCAATCGCAAGTCGGGCGAACCGTTTACGGTCGAATTCCTCGGCAACAATCCGGTCTTTGAGCGCGTCTTCCTGTTCTACAAGCCCTCGCTCGAGCGCCTCGGCATTACCGTGTCGGTGCGCACCGTCGATGAGGCGCAGTACGAGAACCGGCTGCGCAGCTGGGATTTCGACATCATCACCTTCGCCTGGCCGGAGACGCAATTGCCCGGAAACGAACTGCGCGACTATTTTGGCTCGCAAGCGGCAGATCAGTCCGGCTCGGACAATATGATCGGCATCAAAAATCCGGCGGTTGATGCGATGATCGAGCATGTCATCTTCGCCAAGAAATACGAAGATCTCGTCGCCGCCGCCAAAGCGCTCGACCGCGTGCTGTTGTGGAACAATTACGTCGTGCCGCAATGGAGCTACAACAAAGTGCGCACCGCGCGCTGGGATCGGTTCAGCCATCACGACCCGTTGCCGAAATACGGCATGTCCGCGTTTCCGAACTTGTGGTGGTGGGATGCCGACAAAGCGGCCAAGACGGCGAGCCGCGGCTAAAGCGACGCCACTGCTCGCGCGCAGGCGGTTGGGTTCAGGATCAATTCGTTGTGATGGATGCGCGGCGCGCCCTCACGGCGACGTGCCTTGCCGCAGTATGACCTAGTGCTTACCTCAACGCGGGCGTCGGTGAGCGAGACTCTCCCATGAGCGAGGCCGAGGCTCTTTTCAGCGTGCTGCGGCAATCGGCCGATTCCGATTCCGCTGCCGCCATTGAGCGAACGATCCGCGAGGCATCGGATCATGAGCTTTGCCGCATCAACGTCCTCGCCTTTGCCGCCAAGCACGGTCTCGATGAAGAACGGGCCATCGCCGCCTTCCTGCATGGCGCGCGCCTCGGCCTGTTTGAATTGTCGTGGAACGTGATCTGCCCCGGCTGCGGCGGCGTGCTCGATGCGGGGGCGACGCTCAAGACGGTCAACCACGAGGAATACGCTTGCGGGCTGTGCGCCTGCGGCTACAAGCCGACTCTCGACGAGATGGTCGAGGTGACTTTCACCGTGAGCCCGCGGGTGCGCCGCATCGCCGCTCACAGCCCGGACACGCTCCCCGAAGTCGAATACTACCGCCAGATTTTCTGGGGCTCCGGCGTCGATCTGCCGGAGACTTTAGGAGACAGTCTCGCCGAGTTCACCATCGATTCGATCGAGCTGCCGCCCGGCGAAAAGGCGGTGCTGTCGGTGCAGCTGCCGAATGATTTCGTCATCGTCTTCGATCCGGTAACTCACGGAACGCAATTCATCGACGTCAAGGGCGAACCGACGCGCGAGCGGCAGACGCTTTCGATGGTGTTCAACAAGGTGAAGGTGCCGGTCGGAACGGTCGAGATGCGGCCGGGGCCGCTGCGGTTGTCGCTCGAGAATCAAACCGACCGCCGCGTGCTGCCGGCGCTGTGGGTCGCCGCCGATCCGCTCCACCATCTGCTCGGCAAGCGCCGGCCGTTTCTCACGGCCAAAAGGCTTCTCACCAACCAGACGTTCCGCGACGTCTATGGCACCGATACGCTCGATGTCGATCAGCGGCTCAAGATCACCAGCCTCACCTTCCTGTTCACCGACCTCAAGGGCTCGACCGCGCTCTATGAGCGCGTGGGCGATCTTGTGGCCTACGACCTCGTCCGCCAGCATTTTCACGTGCTGTATGAGATCGTGTCCGCGGAGGCGGGGGCGGTTGTGAAGACGATCGGCGACGCGGTGATGGCGACATTCCTGACGCCCGACCGGGCGCTGGCGGCCGCATTGCGCATGCGCGAGGAAATGGCGCGGCTCAACGCCGAGCGCAAGAACGAGGATTTGCTGCTCAAGATCGGCATCCACGAGGGGCCGTGCCTCGCAGTCAGGCTCAACGACCACCAAGATTATTTCGGCCAGACCGTGAACCTTGCCGCACGCGTGCAGGGCCTCGCCTCCTCACGCGCCATCTTCGTGACCAAGCCGGTGATGGAGGATGCGAAGACCGCGAAAATCCTCGAGAGCGCGGGCCTGCAGCCGACGATGCAGCACGCCGCGCTGCGCGGCGTCGCCGACGAGACGACAGTGTACGAGATTCCCTGATGCAGCCGGTGCGTCGGGCGCCGTCGAACGGTGCCGAGCACTCACCTCAATTTTATTCGGGCCTGCTCGATTTCGCGATGTCGAGCGACATCGACTCGTTCTCGAAATGCTCGAGAAAGACCAAGCCGATGCCGCGGGTTAGTGCGCCCGCGGAAATCGCGGACACCGCCAGGCCAAAAAGCGTGCTTCCCGGAACGACGAAGACGAGCGTCGAGGCGGTTGCCGCCCCTAGGCCGGTGGGCACTGCGCCCCCCATGAGCCCAATGATCATCGATCGCGTGCGGTCACGCTCGAACGGTACCCCATAAAGATCGCTCAGTTGCTTCACCATCCGCATGTTGATGGCGGTCACCCCGGCGATATTGACGACCGGCAGCGGGAACAGCCCGCCCACCGCCGCGTAGGTTCTGTGGCGCTCGACGATTTTTCGTGCCGCGGACCGCCGCCCCGCCGCCCATCGTTCGGCAGAGTTGGGAGCCGCCGGCAATAGCGATTTTTCCGCCGGCGGCGCGGAAGCCGCAGCGGCGGATCCGGCCTTGACCGCATCGTGTGGCAAAGCGGACTGCGGCGCCGGCGCCTCTTCGTCGTGGGCCGGGCCGCCGGCGATCGCCCGTAGCTCGTGGCTGGTTTTCCTGATAGCCTTCGGCAGCTGTTTGCGGGTCATGCGGCCGCCTGTTTGGCTCCCAGCACCATGTCGAGCTCTTCGGCGATAGCGGCGATTTCCCGCGCAGCAGGTCCTTTCCAGCTAATAAGGCTCGGCGTAGCCCCCCAAAGCGTGGCCTCCGGATAGGCGACCCGGTTCGTCATCTCGCTGTGCAGCACCGGCAGGCCGGCCTCGGCGAGTTCGGATCGGATGTGCCTGGCGATGATCGAATCGCGCGTCGTTTGTGTCAGCAAACAGCGAAACAGCGGCCGCCGGCCATCACGCTCCGTCAGGATGCTCAGTGTATCCAGCATGCGGTCAACGTCGAATGGCGACGGCTTGACCGGAACAAGCACAAAATCCGCCGCCGCCAGACAATCCAACGTCGTCTTGGAGCGAAATCCCGGCGTGTCGATGATCACGAGGCCACCACCTTGGGCGAGGCGCCGCGCCGTCTTCGAGGCCTCCTCGGTCGCGTCTTCCAGCAACGCGACGCCGCCGAGAGCCCGTTCGCGTGCGGCGAGCCGCATGATGGAGCGCTGCGGATCGGCATCAATGAGGGTCGGACGCCGGCCCCTGAGATGCCAATGCACCGCAAGGCAGCTGGCAAGCGTGCTCTTGCCGCTGCCGCCCTTCATAGTTGCCACTGTGATGATCATGCTCGCCTCCCCGGCCTTCCGCCAAGGCCGCGCGCAGTGATTCGCCCGCTACGCAATGGTAATGGATTTGGGAAGAACTGCCTATCTGGATGTTTTCGGTCGCCCAGCTACGCACGGTGAAATCGACGCCCAGTGAGCGTTCTATCGGCGTAAGGCGCGACTTCGGAATCGCGGTAGGGACGTCCATTACTGGCCGGTTTTCCGATCCCGCGCTTTTCGCGGTTGGCCGTCGCATGGCGACCGAACTCGATCAGCCGGGTTTTCTCCGGATGGAGCGACAACGCAAACTCCTTGAACCGCTCGCGCATCGCGTCGAGGAAGTGACGGGCGTCGTCCTCGTGCTCGAATCCGGCCACCACATCATCGGCATATCTGACGATGATCATGTCGCCGATGGCCTCGTGCCGTCGCCAGCGCTCAGCCCAGAGATCCAACACGTAGTGTAGGTAGATGTTGGCAAGCAGCGGTGAGACCACCGATCCTTGTCCCGTCCCCCGCTCACTGACCGTCACGCGTGCTTTGCTGGTCCACGTTTCCCTCGGCCCCCGGCCACCGCTCCACCGACTCCGCGACTGGTTGCCCAGTCTTGTTCGTCGATTTCACAGCTACTATGGCGGGATCTGACTTCCCGCGTCCGTGCATCATCGGCTTCGGCTCCTCGCCTCCCCGATGCGGGCCAGGACGGTTTGCTGTTGCTGGCCGGACGCAGGATCTCCGAGGTTCCGGCGCGATCCCTTCGTGCGTGGTGGGGTCTTCGACCTCGGCAGGGAACTCCCAGCTGTCTTTTTAATAGTACGTATTGCTGCTTAATAGTACGTATTGCTGCGGGTGCCCCGCCTATGCCGCCACGATCAAGGATAAAGCGGCAACAATAATCGCACAGCATTTCTCGGGGTAGTTGCCACGGCCAGATCTGCCCCGGCCTTGACTGGAATGCCGGCCCGCGACAGCCGATAGCGCAGAGGCGCTAACGAACGAAAGGATTAATGCCATGAACGACATCGAAATCGACCTCGATCAGACCGACGAACAAACCCTAACCTACGAAGTCTCTGACGAGGCGCTGGAGAATGCAGCGAATACGGGGAACGCGAAAGCGGGGACCCTCACACTGGGCTGTACAGGACCTTTGCACACGTTCTGTTGATGATCGCCAGATAGTAATAGGCGCCGATCACGCTTGCCAGCACGCCGATCACGGCCAGGATGTAAAGCCCGGCCTTGATGGCGGCAAGAAACACATAGAACTTGGCAAAGAAGCCGGCGAGCGGCGGCACGCCGGCCATCGAGAACAAAAGCATCGCCAGGAAGAACGCCATGGCCGGGTGGGTGCGCGCAAGCCCGGCAAGCTGGTCGATCGACTCTACCATACCGCCCTCGCGCTGCATCAAGTTCAGTCGCTTTTTGTAAACGCTAAAAGGGCGATCAACTCCGCCAAGCTGCCGGATGGGCTTGGCAAATCGTCATCGGGCGGAAATAGTGAAAAGAGGCGCCCTCTACCTGAGTAGGGCGTCACTGCGAGTCCTGTGTCTACACTCATCGGGCGAAAACCGCGGCCGGAAAGCGCATTAGCTTTGCGCAGATAGTGCGGATCGCCGAGCTGGGCCGATGAGATCGGCCGCGCGTACCAACATGCCCCCTTTGCTGTCGCCATCGTTGGCGCCATGAGATGGCGGGAAGCGCGTGAACTCGATAGCATTGGCGACGCGAGTTGCGTCGACGGCTACATTGTTGATGCCTCCGAAAGCGACCGAATTGCTGCGCCGCCGCGAAACGGCGCGATGGGCATCTCCGGACTCATGCACTGCAACAAAATCGAGGAGGTTCAGCGGGAAAAATCTGCCAAGAACTGCCTTCAGCCAATAATGGTCTCGTCGGCGCGGCCGAGCAGAAAATAGGTTTCCATAGGGCCCTTACCTTTAATGTCGACGCTGCCGTGCCGTTCGAGCCGAAAGCGCTTTTGGAGATGTCGATGGGTCGCTGCCGAGATCTGGATACGATTCGGCAAACTGTGCGACTCCATTCGGCTGGCGATGTTCACCGCATCACCCCAGATGTCGTAGACGAATTTGTGCGTCCCAATGACCCCTGCCACGACGTCACCTGAATGAATGCCGATGCGCATCTGCAGGGGCACCGGCAACTCGCGATTCATCCGCTCGACCGTTCCCACCATCGCCAACGCCATGTCGGCGACCGCGTGCGCGTGGTCCGCTCGCGGCTCGGGCAAGCCGCCAGCGACCATATAGGCGTCTCCGACCGTCTTGATCTTCTCGACCCCAAGGTCGAGCGCCAACCGGTCAAACTCCGAAAACAGTCCATTCAAAAGACGAACCAAATCCCCGGCCGAAAGCCGGGACGAAAGTTTGGTGAAGCCAACGAGATCGGCAAACAGGATCGTTACGTTCGATAGCTGATCGGCAATCACGGTCTCGCCGCCGTTCAAGCGTGTCACGATCGCCTACGGCAGAATGTTGAGGAGGAGTCGTTCCGACCGCTCTTTTTCGATCCTCAGCGCCTCAACCATCTTCCGCTCGCGGTCTCGTAGATGTTTCTTCTCAAGCGATGAGCCAACGCGCGCTCGAAGGAGAGTGGGATCGAACGGCTTGGCAAGGTAGTCATCGGCTCCAGCCTCGATGCAACGGACGATCGAGTCGAGTTCGCTCAGCGCCGAGATCATGATGACGGGGATTTCCCGGAATCGGGGATCACCCTTAAGCAACGCGAGGACATCATAGCCGCTGATGCCGGGCATCATCAGATCGAGCAGGACGAGATCGAGGGCCTCTTTTTCGACCATGGCGAGCGCGCTGGCGCCGTCCTCAGCTCGAAGCACAGTATGCCCCTGACGTTGCAGGCGCCGGGTCAGAAGGTCTCGATTCGACGCATTGTCGTCCACTACCAGAATCCGGCTGGGCTGTACGGCCGCGAGGTCCGCTTCCTTCGCCGTAATCGGGCGAACCGCCTTCAGCAGGCTCTCGACCATCTTCGCTGGGGCGGCAATCTCGTTGACGGTGGGATCTGTTCCATCCTGCGGAGCATCGCCACCGGAAAACGTCACCAGACCATCGATCCGGTCGAGCAGCAGGGTCGCCTCTCCCAGGAGCTTGTCGAGATCCGCAACCCACGTTTCCGCACCACCGTCTGCCGCGTCTTCGCGCAGCATTTCCCCGTATCCCTTGATCGCGTTGATCGGCGTGCGCAGGTCATGGCGTAACGTCCGGCGATACTCCGCCATGTCGGCGTCGCCATCGGCGTGGTGAATGGTCGCTGGATCGAGCAGGCTGAGTATGAGGCGATGGAGAGTCCGACTGGCATCGAGGATGCGCTGAAGATCGTCGATGAGCTGCCCGCGGTTGGCTTGCACCGCGTCGTCCATCAATATCTCGGCATAGCCCATGATAGCGATCGCGGGCGCGCTCAATTCCTGCCGTACATAGGCAACGAGCGCCCGCTCCGTTCGGCGGTCGGCTCCCTGGTCAGTTAGATCGGTCGTGACGCTACCTCCCCATCGCAACGCACCAGCGCCGTCGCTGCTCGCTCAGGCCGCACTGGGCTTGAGGAGCGCCGCAATCTTACCAAGCAAGCGCGTTATTTCGACTGGCTTGGTGTCGTAATCTTCGCAACCTACTTCCATCGCCTTCTCGCGATCGCCAGCCATCGCGTGCGCGGTCAGCGCGATCACCGGGATTTGCCGCGTGGCATCATTGGCCTTGACCCGACGGGTTGCCTCCCAACCGTCGATTACCGGCAGGCTCATGTCCATCAGGATGAGATCCGGCCGCTCCGACAACGCCATATCGACGCCCTGTTGGCCGTCAATCGCGATGACAACCTCGTAACCGTTGCGGACCAGCCGGCGCGAAAGCATGTCGCGGTTCATTTCATTGTCCTCAACCAACAGAATCCTTGCCATGTATTTTCCCGTTGTGTCGGTTCTTCAGTTGGCGACGCGCTCCGCTTCACGGGCGCGTTGTCGCGCCAGGCGCCCGCGCACGGCAGCGGCCAATTCGGTCAGATACGCTTGATCTTTGGCGATGATCTTTTCGGTCTGTCCGCCCAGGATGCGGACATCCTCCGCGGTCAGCTCCTTCGCCGTCACCACGATGACGGGGATTTCCACGAATGCGGGCATTTTGCGCAGCTCCCGGAGAAACTCGAAGCCGTCCATCTCCGGCATCATCAGGTCGAGCAAAATCAGGCTTGGAGCCGGATGGTTGGCAAGCCAATCCAAGCCGCTCCGGCCATTGACCGCCACATGGGCTATATATCCCATGCTTTCCAGTGTCCGACAGAGCGCCTCCCGGATCGGCAAGTCGTCTTCGACGACCAGTATCGAGGCGCTGCTCGGACCGGCGCAATGGTCCCGCAGGATCGCCACCAGTCGCTGCCGATCCACTGGCTTCGTCACGAAGTCAGCCGCGCCCAACGGAATCGCCATGCCACGCTCGTTGAGAACGGTCACCATGATCACGGGTATTTCGCGCAGCTTGGCGTCGGCCTTGAGTTCCTTGAGCGCTCCCCAGCCATCCATCTGCGGCATCAATACGTCGAGCGTAATCGCCTGCGGTCTGTGCTCGCGTGCAAGCGCCAGTGCTTCGACGCCGTTGCCGGCAGATATGACGCGATAGCCCTCCTTCTCGAGCGTCTTGGCCAGGAGGCCGCGCACCGACGGATCGTCGTCCACAACAAGCACAGTCGCGCGCCCGTCTGCCGCTGCCGCCTCTGGCACAGGCGACTCTTCGGCAGCCGGGGCTACGCCCTGATCCGGAAGCCTGATGATGAATGTCGAGCCCGCGCCGGGTGTGCTCTCGACCGTCACGTCGCCGCCCAGCAAGGTGCAGAAGCGCTTGGTGATGGCGAGCCCAAGACCCGTGCCGCCAAAGCGCTTGGTGGTCGAGGCATCGGCCTGACTGAACGCCTGGAATAACCGGCCGACCTGTTCCTCCGTCATTCCGACGCCGGTGTCCGAAACGCGAAAGCAGACCCGCGAATTGTCTTCGCGCGTCACCGTCAGGGTCAGCGTGCCCTTGCTCGTGAATTTGTTGGCGTTGCTCATCAGGTTGAGCAAGCATTGCTTGACCTTGGTCTGGTCAGAGCGAAAGCTGCCGATATCGGCCGGGCAGATCACTTCGATGGCGTTCTCACTCTTGTCGGCGAGCGGCTTGACGATCGAAAGCACCTCCTTAATCAGGGCTTGAATGTCGACTGGCTCGATGAAGACATCCATCTTCCCGGCCTCAATCTTCGACAAGTCAAGGATGTTGTTGATCAGCCCTAGCAGGTGCCGGCCGGCGCTTTCGATCTTCTGCAAGTCGGCGATCGACGCCTTGTCGTCCTTGTCGGCGGCGTCCTCTTGCAAGATTTCGCTGTAGCCGATGATCGCGTTCAGCGGCGTGCGCAACTCGTGCGACATATTGGCGAGGAAGCTCGACTTGGTTCGGTTGGCTTCGTCGGCTGCATCGCGCGCAGCGGTAAGCGTCTCCTCGTAGCGTTTGCGCTCTGTAATGTCCGTATAGATGATGACGATTCCGCCATCCGGCAACGGATTATGGCGGATCTCCAGGAACGTTCCATCAGGACGAGATCGTTCGAACGTGCGATGCTGCCCGGCCTCGGCCGTCAAGCGCTGAACCTCGGCTTCGACATCGACGGCGCCGTACTCACCCCGTTTGGCGAGGAGGCGAATGAAGTCCGCAAAATGCGGTTTACCGGCAAGAAAGGTATCAGGTAAATCCAACAGCTTTATGATTTGTCGGTTCCAAGCGGCCACTTTCTGCTCGCGGTCGAACATCAGCACGCCGTGAGCCATGTTGTCGATGGTGACGCGCAGCACTACGCCGCGCTGCTGTAGTTCGGCGGTACGTTCTTCCACCTTGCCTTCGAGTTCGGCATAAGAATCGCGTAGCCGGTCCGCCATCTGATTGAACTGGTCCGCGAGCCCTTCGAGTTCGTCGCCGGTGGACACGCTGATGCGGTGATCGAGGACACCGCTGCCGATCTGCGCGGCGCCTTCGCGCAGCAGCTGGATCGGTCGTGCTATCCGATTGGCGATGAAGCCGAGTGCGATCAGTGTGACGACGGTAAGCAACAGACCAAACCCTGCCACCGTCAACACCGACATTGTAAGTGCTGAACGCAACGGTCCGAGCGGGGCCATCACGCCGTAGATCAAGGTTTGCCCGCCGATGTCCGCGGTCGTCGCCGCGCCGAGATAGGGATCATTGCCGATGCGGAATTCACGCGTCGGCTCATCGGCGGTGCCCGCAATGGGCGGCTTCTCTACTGGCAGATCCGAATATATGATCCGGTTACCGGCCCAGATTTCCGGGTGCGAAACCCGCCGCTGCTGCAAGGCCGCAATCAGCGCCGGCCTGGCGATACGGACACCACCCAACAGGTAGCCGAGATGCTCAGCCTGCGGGCTACCGACGCTCGCATCGCCACGATCCGCTTCTCGTCGTCGATCGACCGGCAGCACGGAAACCAGGTACGCGACGCCTTCACAATTTGCTATCGTCAGCGGTTGCTGCGCAACGGCACAATCCAAACCCGAGGTGTCGGCGGATCCGGTCAGTCGCCATTGCGCTCCCCCAGGCTGGCCCACCTCGGCGCTGAATGACGTCAATCGCGCATCAGGCTGATAGGTAGCAAGAAAGTCGATGTCGAGAATTTCGCGTTGCTTATCGAGATAGCGCGTCAACTGCCCGGCGATGCCAAGATCTAGTGTGATTTGCAGCGTGTTGTCGGCGGCCATGCGTGTCACGCCTTTGGCGAGACTGTCTTCGCTGTCCTGCAGGATCAGGGAAAAAGTCTCTAGCTGCGCGGCGAGATTGTTGGCAAAGATGTCCCGCGTCTGACGATCGAGTTGGCCGCCGAGGATCAGGCAGGCGAAAAGGGATGGAACTACGACGGCGAGTGCGACAAGCAGCGTCAGTTTCGTCTTGAACGAGCGAAACCGACGCGTCGGCCGGCGGGCCGCAGCATTCTGCAACGCGACGTCCCCGGCTGCTTGCGAGCGCACCGTCGTGAGCTTGGGCGGCATTAGAATGACTTGATTTCCGGGTCGTATAGAAGCGGCCGACCTTCAAGCGGCAACAGATCGTCTTTGTAGACGGCGTCGGCAGCGGTCAGCAGCGCCGTCGGTATCTCAATACCGAGATCATGCGCTCGCTTAAGATTGAATATGATCGCATATGCAGGCGCATCCTCGAACGGCAGGTCGCCGGCCTTGGTACCTGCGAGGATTTTCGCAGCCTTCTCGCCGGCAAGTCTGCCCATAGCGCCGAAATTTACCCCGGCGCCGCCAAACAATCCCATGCGGGCAAAAAAGTAGTTGATCGCCATCTCCGGTTTTTTCGAATGCGCCAGTGTCCAGTCGTAGATGTGCGCCGCCGAATAGCGCTTCCCGCCCGCGGCCGGTAGGGTCAGCGCTACGGGGTAAATCGCCTTTACCGTGGGATCATCGTTCAATGCCTGGATGAGCGCGGTGTATTCGTCCCAGTCCTTAACCCGCCGTACCTCCCACCGCGGTTGGGTGATTTCCTTAAGCTCAATCTCGAACTGCTTGGTGAGTCCATTCCCGGTCGGTGAATAGTCGGTAATCATTACCACCTTTGCTTGGCTCAAACCCGGAATGGCCTGAACCATCACTTTCACCGCCTGCGCGGCGTAGAGTTTTTCGTAGACGCCGGTAACGTTGCCACCCGGATGCGCTCGGCTGTCCATGAAGTGCTTGCGCTCGTTATACATCTCGGGCTGTCCGTTCATCCCGGAAACGACGACCGAGATATCTGTGCGGCCGATGAGCGGCATCATCACTTGCGCATCCGCAGCGTCGTCGTTCGCAAACACGATATCGGGCTTGAATTTGGCGATTTCGGCAAGTGCGTTCTCTCCCTCGCGTTGCATTGCTTCCGGCGTCGTGTTGGTGCGGTAGGTGTCCATATAATAGGTGCCGACCGTAAGGTTTCGACCTACGACCCAGCCCGCCTTAGCGAGTGAGGCGAGTTCACCCTCCGCCTGCGGCTCGCCGCACACGTGGCCCTTCTCGTAGCTCTGCACGATAAATACACGCTTGGGCTCATTCTCCGCCCTTGCGCCCGCGGTAACGAGAATGAGCGTCGTCGCGTAGAAAGCGATCTTCGCAAGTTTCGTACAGTTCATGGCTTTGCCTCTGTGGTTATGGTCGGCGGCGCAATCGGCAGCCAGACGGTAAATTAGGTGAACTCGCCGACCCAGCGGTCGAGAGAGATCGTGCCGCTGTGCCGGGTGACCATGTGATAACTGATCGACCGGCCAAGACCGCTACCTTCACCGGTCGGCGAACAATGGCGGCGGCCTCCACAAAAATCAACATTGTCCCGATTGCTGCGATGCACACTCCGCTTCCGAGAAGGGGTCATTTTCGACCTATCCGGCCAGTCTTGCCTGTCGGTTGACGTCTGCTTCGCTGAAAGCGGACGTGAGGCTGCCCGCGACAGGCAGAAAGCGCGTTGAGGTGGCCGCACGCCTGTGATTCGAGCTCCCAAACTGGGGAGCTTCGAATCATGCGCTACGAACTTACAGACTACGAATGGGCTGCCATCAAGCCGATGCGGCCGAACAAGCCGCGTGGCGTAGCACGGGTGAACGACCGGCGTGTCCTCAACGGATCTTTTGGGTGTTGCGCGTAGGTCACTGCAATGTAAGGGTTCTTTAGCGCGTCAAACGTCAGTGCAATGTTGGATAACAGCCACACCCCGAAGAACAGGACGGCAGCCGCAATGACGGCCGCGACGAGGCGGATCAGCAGGTCGGGCTTGCCGGCGAGCAGCAAGAGGGGCGCGAACCACTTGAACATTCTGCGCGTCCAATCCCGGATTTCGTAAGACCATGAATATGATGGCATCTGGGCAAGGCGACCAGGGGCTACACGCAAAGCACGTGGACGTGGCAGATCGGCTTCTTGTTCCAGCGCTCGGCAATGGCCGAGCGCACCGCGCGCCGCACTGCCTCGGCGACCGCGTCGGGGTCGCGCCGGCGCGGCCGCGGCATGGACGCGAAGGCCCCCTCGACGGCGCTCCGCGCGATCTGGCTCATGGGCTCGCCGGCCGCATCGAATTCCGGAATGCCGATCAGCTCGATTTCCGGGTCGGCGGCCAGCGCGCCCTGCTCGCTCAGCGCCAGCGCGACGGTGGCGATGCCGGCAAAGCTCAGCCGCCGGCGCGATGCCACGGTGCGCGCGTCGGCGGCGACCAGGATGGAACCGTCTTTATAAAGCCTCCCCGAGGGGATTTCGTCGATGATGGCCGCCGGTCCGGGCGCGAGACGAACCAGATCGCCGTTGCGGCAGACCAGCACCTCGGAAACGCCGGCCCTGCGTGCCAGTGCGGCGTGTTCGGCAAGGTGCAGCGCTTCGCCATGGGCCGGAATGAGGATCTTCGGCCGCACCCAGCCGATCATATCAATCAGCTCGGCGCGCCGCGGGTGCCCGGAGACATGAACGAGATGATTTTGATCGGTGATGACCTCGACACCCTGCGTCACCAAGCCGTTGATGACGCGCGCCACCGCCTTCTCGTTGCCGGGGATGGCGCGGGAGGAAAAGATCACGCGGTCGCCCCGCCCGAGGGTGACCTCCCGATGCTCGCCCTCGGCGATGCGGGCGAGCGCAGCGCGCGGCTCGCCCTGGCTGCCGGTGCATAGAGCCAGCACCTTGTCGGGCGGCAGATAGCCGTAGCTCTCGACGCCACGGAAGTCCTGCACGCCGTCGAGATAGCCGGTCTCGCGCGCGACCTGGACCACCCGCTCCATGGCCCGGCCGACCAGCACGACTTCACGGCCTGCGGCGCGCGCCGCGGCGGCGACGGCGCGGATGCGGTCCACGTGCGACGCAAACGTGGTGACCGCCACTCGGCCGGGCGCCGTGCGAACGAGTTCGGCAAGGGTCTTTGCGACCTCAGCCTCCGACGGCGATCGACCGTCGCGAATTGCGTTTGTTGAGTCGCCCACAAGCGCGAGCACGCCCTCGTCGCCCAGCACGGAGAGCCTCGTCGCGTCGGTGACCGAGCCGACAAGCGGGGTGGGATCGATCTTCCAGTCGCCGGTATGCACCACCGTCCCGAGCGGGGTGCGGATCGCCAGTGCGTTGGATTCGGGGATCGAATGCGCAACGTTGATCAACTCGATGGCGAACGGGTCGAGCGCCAGCCGGCCGCGGAGCGGAACGACGTTGATCGGGATTTTGGGCGCGCCCGGCTCGGACAGGCGGCGGGCCTCGAACAGCGCCGCCGTAAACGGCGTGGCATAGATCGGCACATTGAGGCGCGGCCACAGGTCGATGAGCGCGCCCATATGGTCCTCATGGCCATGGGTGAGGACGAGGCCGACGATGTTGCGCCGCTCCTCGATCAGATAGCGGATGTCCGGAAGGATGAGATCGACGCCGGGCAAATGCTCCTCGGCCGCAAAGGACACGCCGCAATCGACGATGAGCCATTTGCGCCGCCGGCCGTCGCCAACGCCGTAGATCGAGAGATTCATCCCGATTTCGCCGACGCCGCCGAGCGGCGCGAACACGAGCTCGCTAGCCATCAGTCCACGCGCCCCGTGGCCGGCGGGCGGGCGGGCGGCGGCGCGCCGGCCAGCGGGAATACCTCGCCGGCGGTGATCGCCTGCAAGCTGCCGTCGGCAAGGCGCAGCAGCAATCGACCCTGTTCATCGAGCGCCTCGAAGCGTCCGAAAAACTCGCGGCCGGAAAGCCGCACCCGCATCTCGCCGCCGATGCCGGCGGCGCGGGCCATCCAGTCGGCGCGAACGGCGGCAAAACCGGCGCCTTTTGCCCATTGTGCGAGCCGTTCCACCATCCTGCGGGATAACGCCGCAAACAGGTTTTCGGCCGAGATGGGGGCACCGGCGGCGGCCAGATCGGTCGCCGGATAAGCGGTCTGTTCGGGATGGTGCAGGCAGTTCACACCGACACCGATAGCGACAGCAAATTTGTCGGCAACGCGCTCGCCTTCGATCAGGATACCCGCAAGCTTAGCGCCGCCGCAGAGAATGTCATTCGGCCATTTCAACGCCAGGGCATCGCGCAGGCCGGGAGCGAGCTCCACGATGGCGTCATGAACCGCGAGAGCGGTGACGAACGACGATTCCGGCGCGTATTCGGCCGGCGCCGGATCGCCCAGTAAGAGCGTCGCGTAGAGATTGCCGGGCGGGGAGACCCACGCGTTGCCGCGCCGGCCGCGGCCAGCCGTCTGCCGCTGCGCGGTGATCCACAGCGGACCGCGCTCGCCGCGACGCGCCAGCGCCAGGGCTTCCGCATTGGTCGAGCCCAAGGTCTCATGGCTCGCCAGCCGATAGCCTGCCGCAGCCGCCGCGGCATCAAGCTGCATCAGAACAGCGAATGGGCGGCGGCGCTGGCGACGCCGACGAGCGGTCCCGGATAAACGAAGAAGAGAATGTTGAACAGGCCGCAAACCCCGAGCACCAGTTTGAGCTCATTCGGCATGCTGTAGAACGGCTCCGCCGGCTCCTCGAAATACATGACCTTGATGATCGCCAGATAGTAATAGGCGCCGATCACGCTGGCCAGCACGCCGATCACGGCGAGGATGTAGAGCCCGGCCTTGATGGCAGCAAGAAACACATAGAACTTGGCAAAGAAGCCGGCGAGCGGCGGCACGCCGGCCATCGAGAACAGGAGCATCGCCAGGAAGAACGCCATGGCCGGGTTGGTGCGCGCCAGCCCGGCAAGCTGGTCGATCGACTCCACCATGCCGCCGCTGCGCCGCATCGACAGGATGACGGCGAACACACCGAGCGTCATGGTTAGGTAGATCGCCATGTAGACCAGCACGCCCTGCACGCCTTCCGAGGTCCCGGCGGCGAGCCCGATCAGCGCAAAGCCCATATGACCGATCGAGGAATAGGCCATCAGCCGCTTGATGTTGCGCTGGCCGATCGCGGCGAAGGCGCCGAGCAGCATCGAGGCGATGGAGACGAAGACCACGATTTGCTGCCATTGCGCCGTGATGCCGGGGAAGGCAACGACCGTGGCGCGCACGAACATGGCGATGCCGGCGACCTTGGGCGCCGCGGCGAAAAAGGCCGTCACCGGGGTCGGCGCGCCTTCATAGACGTCGGGCGTCCACATATGGAACGGCACCGCGGAGACCTTGAAGCAGAAGCCGACGAACAGAAAGACCAGGCCGAAGATCAATCCCGAGCCGGCGTCCGCGGCCGAGTGCGCGATGCCGACGAAACTGACCGTGCCGGTGAAGCCATAGACCAGCGAGGCGCCGTACAGCAGCATTCCCGAGGACAGCGCGCCGAGCACGAAATATTTCAACCCGGCCTCGGTCGAGCGCAGCGAATTGCGGTGGCTCGCAGCCACGACGTAAAGCGGCAGGCTCATCAATTCGAGGCCGACATAGAGCGCGATCAGGTCGGCCGCCGAGATCAGCATCAGCATGCCGAGGGTGGAGAGCACGATGAGAATCGAATATTCGAAGCGCTGCTGGCGCTCGCGCTCGGCATGGTCCATCGACATCAGAATCGCGGCGGCCGAGCCGATGACGGCCAGCACCTTCAAGAAGCGAGCGAAGTCGTCGACCACGAAGCTGCCGTCGAAAGTGACAAGCTTGCCCGCGGGCAGCGCCAGCACGATCAGCCCGGCGATGATCAAGAGCGCGACCGAGGCGTAGTCGACGGTCCGCACCGACCGTTCGCCGCGGTAGACCCCGAACATCAACAGCGCCATGGCGCCGAGGCCGAGCACGATCTCCGGCAGCAGCGGATAGAGCGCGGGAATGGTCAAAGCCGCATTCATCGCCTCACCTCGCCAGCCCGGCCGATTGCACGCTCGCGACCGCGTGCTGGAAATTGTCGATCAGCTGCGTCACCGACACCGCCGAGATATCGAGCACCGGTTTCGGATAAACGCCGAACACGATGGTCAGGATCACCAGCGGCGCCAGCACCACCATCTCGCGCCAGCCGATGTCCTTGATGTGGAGCAGGCTGGGCTTCGTGAGCTTACCGAAGATCACCTTGCGGTAGAGCCACAGCATATAGGCGGCCGACAGGATGGTGCCGAGCGTCGCCAGCGTCGCCACCCAGTTGTTGACGCGGAACGTGCCGATCAGGGTCAAAAACTCGCCGATAAAGCCGGACGTGCCGGGCAGTCCGACGTTGGCCAGCGCAAACACCATGAAAGCAAAGGCGTAGATCGGCATGCGATAGACCAAGCCGCCATAGGCGGCGATTTCCCGGGTGTGCATGCGGTCGTAGATGACGCCGACGCAAAGGAACAAGGCGGCCGAAACGATGCCGTGCGAGATCATCTGGAAAATGCCGCCGGCGACGCCCTGGGTGGTCAAGGCGAACAGGCCCATGGTGACGAAGCCCATGTGCGCCACCGAGGAATAGGCGATGAGCTTTTTCACATCCTCCTGCATCAGCGCGACCAGCGAGGTGTAGATGATGGCGACGATCGACAGCGCGAAGATCAGCGGCGCGAACTGAACCGAGGCCTCCGGGAACATCGGCAGTGAAAAGCGCAGGAAGCCGTAACCGCCCATTTTCAACAAGATAGCGGCCAGGATCACCGAACCGGCGGTCGGCGCCTCGACATGCGCGTCGGGCAGCCAGGTGTGGACCGGCCACATCGGCAGTTTGACCGCGAACGAAGCGAGGAAGGCGAAGAAGGCCCAGGTTTGCAGTGCGCGCGGGAAGGCATGGTGCAGCAGCGTCGGGATGTCGGTCGTGCCGGCCTCCCAGTACATCGCCATGATGGCGAGCAGCATCAGCACCGAGCCGAGCAACGTATAGAGAAAGAACTTGAAGCTGGCATAGACCCGGCACGGACCGCCCCACACGCCGATGATCAGGAACATCGGGATCAGGCCGCCCTCGAAGAAGATATAGAACAGCACCAGGTCGAGCGCGCAGAAGGTGCCGACCATCAGCGTCTCGAGCACCAGGAAGGCGATCATGTATTCGCGCACCCGGCGCTGGATCGCGGTCCAGCTTGCCAGGATCGAGATCGGCATCAATGCGGTGGTCAGGATCACGAACGGCAGCGAAATGCCGTCAACACCCATGGCGTAGGTGATGGTGCCGCCGAGCCAGGGCCGTTTTTCCAGGAATTGGAAGTCGGCCGAACTTGGATCGAAACGCCAGACCAGGATCAGCGAGATCGCAAAGGTGATCAGTGTGGTCCACAGCGCCACCCAGCGCGCGTTGCGCAAACCCGCCTCGTCGTCGCGCAGGAACGCGATGAACAGCGCGCCGGCGATCGGCAGGAAGGTGACGACGGAGAGGATCGGCCAGCTCGTCATCAGCGGACCCCTGCAAACATGAACCAGGTGACGAAAGCCGCTACGCCGATCAGCATGGCAAAGGCGTAGTGGTAGAGATAACCGGTCTGCAGCCGCACCACGTTGCGGGTGACGTCGAGCACGCGCGCGGAGATACCGTCAGGCCCGAAACCGTCGATGACGAAACCGTCGCCGCCCTTCCAAAGGAACCGGCCGAGCCGCATCGTCGGACGAACGATGAGGAAGTCGTAGATGCGGTCGAAATACCAGGCGTTGAGCAGAAAGCGGTAGAGCACGGGTTGGTTTCGCGCCAAGGCCGCCGGCAGATCGGGCCGCCGGATGTAGAACTGCCAGGCCACCAAAAATCCGCCGACCATCATGATCGTCGGCGCCAGCGAGGTCAGCAGCGGAAGATGCTCCATGTCCTCGAGCACGGTGTTGCCGGATCCGAACTTCAGCGACTCGCGAAAGAATTCCTCGGCGCCGTGACCGGTGAAGAAGCTGAGAAACGGCCAGCCGGCGACGATCGAGCCGATCGCCAGGATGGCGAGCGGAACCAGCATCACCTTGGCGCTCTCGTGCGCCGCCGCGTAGTGATGGTGATCGTGCGGCTCGCCGTGAAAGGTCTTGAAAATGAGCCGCCACGAATAGAACGAAGTCAGCGCCGCGGCGGCGACCGTCATGACGAAGCCGTAGACCGCCATCGAATTGCTGCCGACGGCGGCTGCCTCGATGATAGCGTCCTTGGAGTAATAGCCGGCGGTGAAGGGAAATCCGGTCAGCGCCAGCGTGCCGACCAGCATGGTCGCATAGGTGAATGGAATTTTCCGCCACAGGCCGCCCATTTTGCGGATGTCCTGCTCGTGATGCATGGCGAGGATCACCGAGCCGGAGCCGAGGAACAAGAGCGCCTTGAAGAAGGCGTGGGTGAACAGGTGGAACATCCCGACCGAATAGGCGCCCACGCCCATGGCGACGAACATGTAGCCG